>ERZ825324.2474-NODE-2474-length-19066-cov-3.568040_pt1 | contig 19066 bp, 11 predicted proteins | sample MGYA00519859_ERZ825324 | MGnify/ENA primary metagenome ERZ825324 (study PRJEB31778, sample SAMEA3449198) | human gut metagenome | biome: human gut; feature: human-associated habitat; material: faeces | place: United Kingdom | collected 2010/2012 ... | reverse complement strand
CGCCGTCAGCCGGCCAAGCGCGGCGTCGCTCAATGCAGGCATCGCGCCGCCCGCGACATCCGACCGGCGCACGCGCGCCTTGAGATCGCCGACTATCGACGCGTCAGCCGCCAGCCCGCTCTTCACCGCCGCGCCATAGAGGCTCCCGATCTTGTCGAGATAAAAAGCCGCCGTCTTCGCCGAGAGTCCCTGCAGACGCCCGGCCACATACCAGTCGGCCAGCAACGCCCCGTCAAGCGGATCCGATCCGCTGCACCGCGCAGCCGCGTAGCAGGTCAGCGACGAGAGCGCCTTGCCATACGACCGGCGGCTCTCGCCATCGTAGGCCGCAAGCCTCGACTTGAAGAAATCGATCGCCTGCCCTATCGTAAAACACTTAGTATCTGGTGATTCCAAACCGGTCAATTTGTAACCGCGCGCCGATTTGCGGACACATTTATCGACCCCTCGTTTTGAGTCGTGTTCTCAAAATAAAGGTTCGTGCCCACATGTTTTTCCATCGAAAATCGCATCTTTGATCGTAGCAAAACTATCAGCAAAGAGGCAGTATCTCTTGGTAAGAGATACTGAAAAAACGGGGCAATCAGAGATTCAGGCTGTTATAACCGCTGCTGACCTACCGATGACAAACATTTTTGATTTTTTGCACTGATATGCGTCGAGACCCGGGTAAAATATAGAGGCGTTTTTTGCTAATATCAAACTTATTACCTAAATTTGCGAAAGAATTAAGTATCTCTTACCAAGAGATATATAAAAAAAGCAAACGGAGCCGCCGACATTGCCTCAACGATAGCAATGCCGGCGGCTCCGAATATTTTCAGCAGGTCAGCGAGCAGCGTGCCTGCGGAGGGTCAGAACGAGAACTGGAGCATAGTCTGTATGCGGTTGTCGTGGCGCGACACACCGCTCATATCCACTCGTCGGCCATAGATGTATTCCAGGCCAGTGGAGATCTGCGGAGTGATGTTCCAGATCACGTTGGCCAAAGCATACTGAGCGTATCTGTACTGGCTTCCCCAGGCCACTTCCCCACCCTCATAGCGCGGAGCATAATTGCGCAGGTGGCTGTAGGTGGTCGTGGCGTAGACTTTGGGAGAGATATTGTATTGCAGTCCCAGATAGCCGCCCCACGCCTTGACGGCACGCAGCCGCCCGTCGGCGCCTGGCACCATGTCGAGTCCGCCCTCATAGAGATCCTGGAAATAGCTGGTGATGCCGCGGCCGTAGGCACCCTGCCAGTAAGCCGTCATGAAAGGCGAGAGCGACGCGCTGCCGCTCGTCTTCACGCCCCAGCCCACGACGTCGCGGTTACGGTCGGCCTTCACGTCATGATACTGCATGTTGCGCAGAATTCCCGACACTCTTATCCAGCTCTTGCCGCCGCCCCACGAATACTGCACGTAGGCCGGTATGTCGGGCACACGCTGACTTACCGTATAAGTCTTATCCCCGACGGTCGCCGACAGGATAGGCAGCTCGGCGCCTATGGCCACGCTCCAGTGTCGGTCGATCTGATAGCGGTAGTCGATCACGCCTTTGGGTATCGCCGTAAGAGCGCACGGCCCCTCGTTGTCGATGCTCGGAGGTATCGCAGCCATGTCGGAGAACAGGCTGAAATCATATCCCACCGTCAGACCCCGGTATTTCAGATATGCATAGTAGAGATTGAAGCCGTAGTTGTTGCCGTTGCCGGTAAAATTGAAGTTGAAATAGCCTCCGATCTGGTTCTTGTCGCCCGGCATAGCCACGAAATTGAAAAACAGACTGCTTGTGGCCACAGAGAACTGTGTCAGTCCGCCGTCGCCCTTGCGCGTCTGAGCCGGAATGGCCGACGTGATGAAGTCATAAGCGTTGTCGATCGGATTGCCCCAGTCGTAGGAGAGAGTGGCCTTGGCCGTGCCGCCTATTCCGAAATAAAATTTCCGGTCCTTACCCTCGATGGCAAATCTCGGAGCGCCCGGCACCCTGAACGATTTAGGCGCGTTCTCCGCAAAAATTTCGTAGATACTTACCCGGAGCACATCGACCTCCGAGCCGCCGCAGGAATTGATCACCGTCACTTCCTGCCGCACGGGCGTCAGCGGATGATTCTGGCCATAGGCCGCCGGCACGATGCCCACTGCCGGCAACAATAGCATGAAACGTGTGAGATTCTTCATATTATCACTGTAAAAACATTTTCAATAATAGGACGGATCGATACGGAACACAAACGACTTGCGGAATATCAGCACCACCACCGTAAACAAGCCCAGAAGCACAGAGTTCAATATAAACGGGAAAGTGTTGATCAGCCGGTGAGGATCGAATATATCGCGGAATCCGTCGACGATAAACGGCGTTGCGCTTATAGAAATATAATTGGCGGCCAATACGATAGCCAGCGCAAGAGTGGCCTTTGACGGCACCGTGACGATCTGCGTGGCCTTGTCGTAGATCAGAGGCTGGAATATACCGTAGCCCAGTCCGACAAGCACCGCCGCAACGCACATAAGCGCGAAATCATGCCCTACAGCCATCAGCAGCACCCCGACAGCCATCACCACCGACGACAGTAGCAGCGTCGACTGGCGGCACAGCCTGACGATATATGGCAGAATGAATCCAGGCAGGAACACCGCGAGGAAGAATATTGCCGTCACCGTGCCCGTCTCCGAGTCACTCATCCCTTCGGTCTGCATCAGGAACGGAGTATAGTAGCTCACGATCACCGTGGCGTAGCATACAAAGAAGTATACTGCTATCAGCGACCATACCCTCGGCATTATGAAGCCGTCGGTCACCCTTGATGCATTCGATGCCGCCCAGGGAGCCTTGGCATGGATAGACCCGGCAGCCACGCCTGCCTCCGACGCCTTCGAAGCCGCCTTGGAAGTGGCAGCCATATCGTCCGCAGGAGCGGCAGGGGCCGGATCGGCCTTGGGGATGCCCCGCAGGAACACGGAGAGCACCAGCGGTATAGCCGGAATAAGATAAACGGCGAACGGCAGGCGCCAGTTGCCGTGCCCGAGCCATCCTACTATATATGTGGCGCACACCAGGGCCAGATTTGATATACCCGACTTGATGCCCAGCTGGCGCATGCGGAAACGTCCCACGAACGTATCGGCAAGCAGCCCGGCGGCGAGCGGTATGAGCAGACCGCACCCGATGCCGAGCAGACAGCTGATGACGATCAGATCCACCATATTGCGTGCGAAGAAGTAGAGGATGCCGCTCGCCAGATATATGGCGAGGGCAACCACTACTATTCTTATCTTGCTCTTCGACAGCGACAGCCTCCCCGACAGCAGCACGAAAGGAATTATGCACAGATTGGGCAGCACGGTGAGCAGCTGTATCTCCAGCTCCGACGTATGCGGGAATATTCTGTCAAGATTGCCCAGCATAGGAGTGATTGCCAGTCCCGGGAGATTGACAGTCAGCGATATCGACCATATGGCGATAAGCGTCATCAGGGGGATGGTGCCCTTGCCTGTATTGATTTTCATTTCCTTTGCGTTTTAGCGGCTGAGACTGCAAGGAATCACTTGCCGGTCGTAGCGGTTTTGTCGTTGTTGAACACCTTATATGCCACCGACTGCGGAGTCTGCGAGCCGTTGTAGGCCTTGGCGGCCTCGTCGGCAAGCTTCTGGGCGTCGGCCGGCGAAGCGCCGTTCTCCTCAGCGAGTATGCGGGCATCGGCGGCAGCCACATCGGCTCCGGTAGGAGTGAAATCGGCCGACCACTTCGACACCTCCGACGGACGTCTGTTCTCTATCTGCCAGTCGAAAGGATAGAAATCAACGTCGGGATTGCGCCACGACGGTTTGCGCTTTGCAAACACTATCAGCGGCAGGCAGAAGAAGATCACCGCTCCGCAGAGAATTATCAGCACGTAGACCACCGGACTGCCCGTATTGATCTGCGACGGCGGGAAGAAGCTCAGCACCATGGCGATGAAAGCTCCAAGGATTCCTATGCCTCCCACGGCTATCTCGCCGAACCGTCCGCCGGGGATGCGGAAGCCGCGGCGTTTCAGCGGCTGCGTGTGGCGCAGACGGAAGAATGCGAAGTATATCATCAGCACGAGGATAAGATAGATCACCGTAGCCATCTGCGACATCACCTGATAGGCCGACTCAACAGAGGGAAGCACTACAAGCACCAGAGCCAGCAGGCTGACAAATATAGCCTGGACATAGAGGATCGGCTTGTTGACACCGTTTTTATTGACCTTCTGGAGCGAACGGGGCAGATATCCGCTCTCGCCTACAGCCACCAGACCGGTCGACGGGCCGGCGATGATCACGCTCACCTGGCCTATCACGCCGAACGTGATCAGCAGGGCCATCACATTGCCGAGCCAGGGCGCGCCCACCGTAGCCCACAGATCGTTATAGGCCACCAGCAGCGAAGCCAGCAGATTGATATCCTTGGCCGGGACGACAAAACCGATGGCCAGAGTGGCGAACACGAAGATCATCACGATCACCGCCACGGCGAGGAATATTGCGCGCGGAAACTCGCGGGCCGGATTCTTCATATTCTGCACATGCACGGCATTCATCTCCATGCCTCCGTAGAAAAGGAAGATGGAAGCGGCGAGCACCACGGTGCCGATTTTGGTAAAATCAGGGAAAAACGACTCGTGGGTCAGCATGATCGGCTTGCCCATGCAGAGATAGGCCACGCCGAGCACGATCAGCACGGCAGCCGGCACGATCGTACCGAACAGACCGCCGAGCGTGCTGAGTATCTTCGATGACTTCATGCCTCGGAAAGCTATGAAGTTGGTGATCCAGTAGACGGCCAGCACCACTATCAGCGTATACAGCTTGTTGGCCGACAACCTGGCGTCGAACGACTCGGGCCAGAATATATAGGCCAGCGACACGGCCGCGAACATGAGCACAGCCGGAAACCATATCACAAGCGTCTGCCACTCAAGATACATCGCCGACCAGCCCCAGCGCGGACCGAAAGCCTCCGACACCCAGCGGTAGAGACCGCCCGAATGAGTGTAGGTCGACGCCAGTTCGGCACACACCAGAGAAAACGGAACCAGGAAAAAGATGGCGGCAAACAGATAGTAGAATATCGACTGGATGCCGAATTCGGCCTGCGACGGAAGACCTCGCAGACTCACCACCGTGGTTATAATCATTATGGTCATCGCCCCTGTCGAGATAAATGCTTTCGACGGACTGCCGCTTTTGGACGCAGGCGATGACGTTTTGGAGGTATTTGAATCAGACATATGCCCTGAAAATAAATAAATGGTAAAACAGATTTGAAACGGGAAAAATACGGAGGCCGACTGTGATGCCGGCCTCCGTTGCATCATGACCGTTTCATGAGGCCATGAATAAGTTCAGATCACTTTGTATCGGGTATGTTGATATTATATCGGAGTCATGACAGCAGATCAGAGTTCCACCACGGGATATACCTCTCCGATCTTGGTGCCCACCTTGTAGTGGGTGCCCTTGTGGGCTGTCATAGATACATTCATGTTGGCAGAGAAGAGGTAGACGATATCGGAACCGCCAAACTGGAAGTAGGATATCTCGTCGCCCTTCTTCAGAGCCACACCCTCCTCGGCGGTAACCACTACCGAAGATACCTGCGGCATGGCGATCGGCAGGATGGCCACGTAGCCATACTTCGTCTCCAGCACGATCAGACCGCGTGTCTGCATGAACTCGTAGCCGGCCTCGTCAGGAGCGGTGGCACGCCATGCCTCCACCTGGTTGGTGGCAGGATTCACCTTGTCGGGGACAGCCACCAGGTCGACGTAGCATGCGCCCTGGATCACTCTGGCCTCGCGCACGATGCCCGACAGAGGAGCGTGCTGACGGTGATAGTCGGTCCAGCTCAGGAACGAGTGGCACCACATGCCGCCTTTGAATTTGTCCTTGTAGGGGCTCCCTTCGAGCAGCTCGTCGATGCTCCAGTCCAGACCCTTGATGCGCACGTGAGTGTCGGGGCGGATCTCCCACTGGCCGCCGAAGCAAGCGTCGGCGGGATGGACGATCACCTTATCGTCATCAATAGCGGCGATCGGACGGTAACCCGGTTTGGTGTGACGGGCAAACATCTGGTTGAATGTCTTCCAGCCGCCGCGCGGTTCGAGATATTCGTCCATATTATATACGGCGCAGTCATAGAACGACTTGACGCTGTCGTCGGTGATCGACTCGGGGCTGTCAAGCCAGTCGCCTATGCCGTAGCAATAGTCCACCATCCATTTCGAGAGCGGCGACAGCTCGGGCATCCGGTCGGCCGGAGCGCAAGGAGTCTGCAGCGACTTCACCGGCTCCTGATCGAGCAGGAAGAACGACCGGAAAAGATGCTGATACACGTGTGTGCCCTCTTTGTTCTCTGCGGGAACCCAGTGCATGTAGGCCTCCAGATAGTCGAGATAATCATCGATCGAAGCAATGTCCGACAGGCCGGGGATCTTGTAGGAAACCACCTTGGCGATTGCCTGGTTGAACTTGTCTTCCCAGTTGTTTTCCTTGATCAGGTCAGCGAGCTCCTGAACGACGGGAGAATACTTCTTGTCTGCCATAATAGTAAGATTTTAATGTGTGTGTGTTGTGTGTTATGTTATTGATGTTTGACCTGACAATCTGGCTAAGAAATTTTTGTTTTCCCGTCACCGTCATGAGGGGCCGTTGGGTTTGCAGTCAGCCGGGATGCATTATTCGTCCCTTATGAATCTATAACGCCACACACAGAAAAAAGTCAGACCGGCACCGGTATTTAACATTCCAGCCGGAGATTCCGGCCTGATGATAAACATTTGCGGCCATTCTCACAATTTATTTAACATCCAATTATGTCGGACATCCATTTTAACATCACCCAAACGAGGAGTCAGGATCAGATACAAAAAAACCTCGGACCGGTTTGATAGTCCGAGGTTACAAGTGGAGCTGGAGGGACTTGTTCCCAATGCTCCAAATATGCTGTTATCAAGTAGATAGACAATCTCAAAATTCCTTAGTGCCTTGGTAGTGCCTGAACCTTTAGCTCGCCGGAACATGATTCCGGCAAAATTCAGTTCTGATTTTTCTGCTGCATTACTTGTCTCCACAAGTATCCAAGCCATATGCAAATTTAGTCAAATTTATTCGCTCGTACAAGTCCGAAGGTTCGTTTTAACTCTTTTATAACTAATTGTTAAACAAACTGAGGAAATATAATATAGCCTCCGTTTGCCAAAGCAAGCAATGGTATGATTTGCAATTCGCGTCATCGCTTTAGCGCTTTGCTGCGCAAAGAATTGCAAATCATGCTTCCTTACAACTCTATGACTGCATCTGCCTTGAAATAGAGATGCTCCAATGCTCTGACATAACCCAACTGGTTGCACACGCATCGGGTGTTTCCTATCAGTCTTGATATGTTGCGGTGGGAATGACCGTAAATCCAATACTTGATTTTGCTGTCAGCAATGAAATCACCCAATTCAGATGTAAAGGCACCATTTATCGGACTACCGTTGAATTCATCATCCATCAGTGCAAATGACGGCACATGATGTGTGGTTACGATAATATTATCGGCCCGGCTTTCTTTAACTGCGTTTTCAATAAAACTCCTGCACTTTCTATGCTCCTCATTGAAACGCTCCCAAGTCAGCACATTTTCACCGTTCTTTATATAATGGAAGTCACTCACATTTCGCTGGGTGATATATCCGTTCTCCGGTGAGATTTCCGCCCATAGGGTTGAAGCTATCAAATCGGTGGTATCATCAAGATGAATGACCCTATTGTAAACATATCTGGCATTGCGCCTCAAATTCAGTTCCCAGCCATCCGTAAGCTCATTTATATCGAAGCTCCTATACAGTTCATGGTTTCCCGGAATCACGATAACCTCTTGGAAGTTGTCAGATGCCCAATCCCAGAAAGGATGTTTAATAAGAGAATCATCGCCGAGATAGCCTATGTCGCCTGCAAGGATAAGGATATCACCGACAGGCTGCATCGGATGTTCTCTGAGGATGGCGGAGTTTGCTCCAAATTCGAGATGAAGATCGGAAGCGTATTGGATTTTCATCGCTTAAAGTGATTTAGAATCTCGATTATATAGTCAACCCGGTCATAATCGCCATAAGGCAGCATACATTCTATCTCCTCGCGGCAATTCTGACGGGCAAGCATCTCAGAAGCCCAAAAAGAAATATATTCTATAAGGGGAGTATTAGTTTCATTGTCAAACAACGATGTGATGTCCTGACGATTGTTGAGTACATATATAAAATCCTCGAAGTCATGTGAGAATCTCAGGTCATCACCTCCACGACCCCTTATCGCCTCTATCTTTGTGGCGAGATAATATAACGGAGGCAGAATATAGACCGCAGTGCCGTCAGGTAATTCATATATCTCCCTATGTTGAAAGCCGGGGCGATACCATTGATTGGTGAATCCGAGGATATTGTCCCTGTCCGGCATTATGTCCACAGTCTCGCCGTTATATTTCCATCGGCAAATCACGCCGGATTCTATGTCGTTCACAAATCCATGCCGGCGCAACAAATCTTCAAATTCTTGCAAACTGCCGTATGTTGCCAGCTCTATCACACAGTCCACATCCATTGTCGGACGTATGTCTGTCGCTGCCGGATCGTCGGCATACAGCTCGGCCACGGAACCACCGACAAAGACGACATCACGACACAGCTCTCCCAGCCCTGCGGCTATGATTTTAAGCCGGTTTACATTACTTGACATCATAGGTAGAAAGTATTGAGTCCAGTTCCACTTTGGCGAGTTCCACTTCTCTTGTACGACCTATCCGGAAAACGTCGGCGATTGCCAGAAGACTATGCAGCATCGGATCAATCCTTACAGCCTCCGGAACAGTCCGATAAAGCGGAACGATAGCTTCCCCGCGTATATTCCCTTTTGCGTCCGGCCACACATACGCATCCTTTTCCGATAGAATTTTCTCATTCATCGGCGGAGCGGATATTGCTGTGGCGATTCCCCGCACTTTTGCCTGCGGCTGCACAGGAAAAACATATTTCAGCCCATGAACCATAAATTCCTTTAGGGCAAGTATGTTTACACGTTGTTTCAGATTGTCAATCAGACGGGCAATGCGGCATCGTTCCAGAGCTTCCGACACTTCCGACGCGCTTATACCGAGTTCTTTGGCAATCTGGGCATTGGTCATACCTCGTCCTGTCAAAGTGACTTTCTTCAACAGAATCACTATATCCTGTGGACGCATACCATTATGTGATTTAGTCATTTATACAATATTATTTGCAATTCGCGAATTGCAAATTTAATAAGAAATATCGGATTGAACAAGCCACTGGCAGTTTTCTATTTATTTAACATCCAATTATGTCGGACATCCATTTTAACATCACCCAAACGAGGAGTCAGGATCAGATACAAAAAAACCTCGGACCGGTTTGATAGTCCGAGGTTACAAGTGGAGCTGGAGGGATTCGAACCCTCGTCCAAACGTGGAACTAATATGCTTTCTACATGCTTATTCGCTTGTTGGTTTTCGTGAGCCGGCAGGCAAGCGACAGCCAACCGACCCCTTAGCCTCTTGTAGTTTCGGATCGCGCGCGAGGCGCTTGCGACCCTATTCCCGATTTAACTGCACCGCCTTGTCGATTAGTCTCGGGACGACGACAATCGGGCGATGTCTTGTCCCGGCAACTGTTGCCGGGATTAAGCCGATCTACTATACTTCAATCAGGCAGCAAGAGCGTAGTTGTTTTCGCCATTTAAACTTGCGATGTCTCTGATTATAGAGCGTAGGCATCATTGCTCTGCATGCTTACATACCACCTCTACACGCTGTCAAAACCGGTCAGCCCCGATTTGCTTGGCGGGACGCTCCCCTCCGGGAGCGCAGGCATTGGTGTGTGCGTTTCGTCGGCAAAGTTATCGCTTTTTCCTGAAATATGCAAATCCTGTCCGCGATGCAATGACGACGCGATAATACATCGCGTCCCGCCCCGCCTGCTACCGTCTGGCCGGCAGTCCGCCCCTCCGATAAGTCCGATAATTCCGAGTCCTCCGCCCCCACGGAGTCCAGCCGCCGTGTGTCAGCACAAGGCCCTCTGACAGCCGCGGGCGCCGGAAGCTCCCGCCTCCCGCGCCCGCGCTACATATGTATGCTATAAAGAAAGTCTTATTTGGTATAAACCACTCTCATGAGACATGCATCACTATTATTAAATGCACCCGTATGACCCTTTGTATGACCTAAAGCACCATTCTGAAATGCTTCAAAGCCCATAGTAAAGTAATTGATATCCCATGCACTGTGAGGAGAGTCATCGCCTACATCATATGGTTCAGCAAGCCAATAAACGGCTCCATAACGCTTATAAATATCATAGAATAATGGCTGATATTCAACTCCCATTGCAGCCTCGTTATAATATGATTGAGCACGATACTCCGACCATCTCTGGGCATATCGAAGCACGCCATTTGCGCCATCTTTTTCACCGCTACCTTCATCTCCCGGTGCGTTGCCTTTGTCTCGTCCAGCCTTACGACGTCCATATCCATGTTTACCAATCGGAAAGAACAGATTATTACCATTATCGCTATTAAATACGAAGCAGCCTCGCATGCCTTTTGATGAACTCGACGGAGTCTCATTACTATCATAACCAAAAGCTTCAGCTACTGATGACGAAGTTTCGGTCGCTCCATCACCATAAAGTACTCCATAGGCTTTTTCTATATGACTGTCTACGGTTGACTCCAATTGCTTGAAATCCTCGTATTTTGCTACTCTAACACCATCATTGTCTATCTTCCAGGCATTATTACCGCTGTTATATCCACCGGCAAGTTGGCTCCAAGTCAATTTGTCAAGTTGATCGGGACGGTTCTTTATAACATCATACTCAGCAGTTTCTCCAGGCGTTTCTCCAAAACCGAAGCCTGCTTTATCATTGTTTGACGATTTTATAGCATTCGGGTTGTTCCACCTGAAATATGAGCCCTCATCGAGAGGCGAAGCAACCATATTTGCATGATAATTGCCGGGGCGCCATCCGTCTTTGGGATCATCACTCGTTAAAGATAACACATTGAATGAGCTCCATGCAGGATTAGTTTCACTTGCCGGTTGACCATTCATAGTAAGCGGAGCGAAGCCTTGGCGAACCATAATCATGTGCTCACAGGTATAGTTGTGATAACGGATTTTTACAAGGGCGCAACGCGACTCGTTTTCGCCACAGGTTCCATTAAACTTGATCTTGAAATCAATCAGATGCTCCGAGTCGCCTTCAATGCGTTTGCCGGTCTGCTTATCCTCCGTGCGTCCGACCGGCGTAGATTCAAGCGATACAAATCCATCACCCTTGATAACCTCAGCGTACCACGGGCCCTCTGAAGGGAACGACACGAAATTGTCAGCATCTTCCTGCGGCAAACGCATCAGAGTCACATGAAAATCTTCCGATCGGTCATGGCTGCGCCATACACCCTTTGGATTCACGATTCGGCGCACCTGAATAATCTCCACATCTTTAGAAATCTCCGTACCATCATTAAGTTTGGCGGTAAAACGGATTTTGCCGTGTCGCGGATAAGTATAATAAGGATTATTGCCACTGAAACCGGTCTTTGTGATCAGCTCTTTAGCGCGGGTAAACAGATGAATTTTGAAAATATTATTCTCCGTACCTCTGACAACTTCATATGCGTAATCAGGATCAGGGTCATATTCATCATTTCTTCCATCGAGATAATATGTACGTTCTCCACGTTTATGTTCGTTCCAATACTCCTGATTATATTCAGTATTATATGGAGTTTGCCATGATGGTCTATCCTCGTATCCGGGCACTTCTATCTTGGTGTCTCTAGCCTCACGAAGCGAAAGGAAAGTATTCCAAGGCCCATCATTAAAAACCGGCACCTGCGAATAAAACTCTTCAGACGGAGTGGGGAAATCGGATGTCCCGTTGCCCCACGGTTTCCAGGAAGTCTCATTCAATATCATCGCTTTCAGTCCGTAGTCAGGATCTATATCACCGACTACTTTCACGTCCATCTGCATCTCTTTATTGTAGAGATAAGAGATATATTGAGGCGATACTACATAGATACCCGGATCCTCGTCATACTCTATATGCCAGTCGGCTTCATTGCCGTTGCCATGGAACTCAAGAGTGAGCTTATAGTGGGTATTGCGCTTCGCATTGTAATCCTTGTGAATATCCTGTCCGAGCATAAAGCGATAGATGATTTTACCAATGCTCGTCGTGTTGCGGTTGCGATAGATGGCGCTGACTTCCACATACGTCCCATACGGTTTGTGATCCTTCCAGCCCGATTCGAGGTCGCCCTCTTCGGGATCCGGATACCAGATAGTCGAACCATTGATCGACTGATATTTCTCCTTGCCCTCATGCTGCATGTTCTCAAAGAAATATAGTGATTCGGCTTTATGGGCATGAGTCTCATCAAGAATCGAGGGATCCTTGCCTTCAGTTCCCACGCCACCGTAACGGTGCTTATCGTTGCAGACATGATAATATTGCGTTGGATAAAGGTTATTGGCGTCGTCAGGAAGATTTCCGTTGACAGTCATCACCTCTCCATCGGCTATGACGCCGTTGGCCACTTCATAGCGTTTCAAGCCGTTCGCATCGCTTGCATCGCCTGGAGTATTGTCCAGTCCGAGAGTGCATCGCTTTGGGATATCCTTGATACGGATATCCTTGATATAGATCTCGATATTGTCGTAAAGATCCGAGCCGTCAAACGCCACAGTCACTTTTGACGCAAGTCTTTTCAACCAGCTCTTCACTGAAATGTTGGCTTTATTCAACACCACAGGATTGCTGTCGGTGGCATTGGGATCCCCGCCGATGCTGAAAATGCCGAACATCTGGCTATTGTTGGCTAATGTCTGGGCGTCCCAGTCAAACGAGATAGCCTTCAGACCGTCGCGGGTCGCGATATCCGAAGTGCGCGTGTGCAGATCGGGGACATTTGCTACTGCATAAATGTAGTAGCGTCCGCGTGGTATAGTCAGGCTGAATGTGGCACGCCCGGTCTTGTCGTCGCCGAGGGTAGCATCATCGCGATTGTCCTGATCTTTGATATTTACGTAGTCAGAAAGTTCGCCGTCGCGATAGCAGCGGATAAGATTGCCCTGTGTATCGTATACGAGCACATGCAGTGTGGTGATGTTCTGTATCAGATCGCCTGCCGAGCGGGAACTCAGATCAGCCTCCTCCGTCTTGTAGGTCAGCGAGGCCGACAGAGTGCAGTCGCCCTCGAAACCGTCGCCCTTATCGTAAAGGGCATCGTCCGAGCAGCTCCACAGCATCAGTGACGCCAGCAGGCTTATGAAATAATATATACTGCGTTTCATCATGTTTCAAATTAAGAGATTCACTTCTTTGGAAGTCCGAAGCCCGGGCGGAGATCCACTTCGCGATAAGGCTGCACCCAAGCCTCGAAGCTGACGCCGATGTCGCGGACGGTTGCCTCGATGTAGAGGTGGGTATTGCGCGGGAGCTTGCCGGCGAGGTCGGTCAGCGGCTGAGCTGCTACCTGATAGCCGCCGAAGAGCGAGAGGTCGATGCCGAAGCCGGCTTCCGCCTTGCTCTCAGGGAGGTAGACGGTGGGGAGAGTGCGGCTCTTGCCTGCGGGGATAGCTTCAAAAGCGTAGGGATCCTCGCGCTCTGCCGGGGTAGCCGTGGCGGGGAGCACCTTGAAAGCGCGCTCAAACTGGTATAGCTGCTTTCCCGCCGGTATATCGTAGGCGGTTATCTCCCGATTGGCTATTGTCGTCTCGGTCTGGCATTCGGCCTTTGCGGGACTATACTCCGTCTTGTAGGGGAAGAGATACCCTGCGGGTGCCATGTTGGTCAGGCGGTAGCCGGTAAGTTCGAGCGGGCCGGAGGAATTGTTGACTACATTGACGGTCACCTTCACCAGGGCGCGTGTCAGAAACAGGCTTACGGCCTGCTCCTTGTCGACCATATGGCCCAGGGCGTCGACCTTCGGACGGCGCACCTTCACCTGATGGTGTTCGGCCATCGGTACGAGCCCGAGCATATCCTTGCCCTTGTCCATGGTGAATGTCAGCTGCTCAAGAGCGGCCAGAGCCGCGTCGTCGAGATGCGTTCCGCTGCTGTATGTGGCGTTGGAGAGATCTATGCCGGCGAGCAACAGATCGGATCCGTCATCCTGGCCGCCCGCCGAATGAGTATAACCGGAGTAATGGGCGTGCTCGTTGGCTATCACGTAGATATCCTTCATGTCGAAATCCTCGCCCTCAGCTCCGGCATAGACGTTGATCTCCTTGGTGGCCGAGGCGGCTATCTTGGTCTGGTCGTCGGCTCCGGCCTCTCCGGCCAGATCCCAGAACTGATTGAACTCCACTACCTTCCTGCTCTTGTCGGCGGGATCGGCGTGGACTATGATGATGCGCAGAGTGCGCATCATCTCACGCACCGACGCTTCCGGCTCGAATTCGGCTCGCGAGCCCTCGTCGCCGGCCGGATCTACGGCGGCGATATTGAGCCGGAGCGTGACGGTCGACGCCTCCGGATCGGGAGCGTCAGGCTCGTCGCCGCCCGAGCAGGCGGTGGCCATGGCGCCGATGCCTATGGCCAGAGCCGTCAGAGCGGGGAGCCATCTGCGCCGCAGGGCGAGAGCCGGCTCACTGTTGACTGATTTCTTCATCATAGGTCAGCGCTGTTGATGCGGACCACCCAGTCGTTGATCACCACCTGGGTACGGATCCAGTGATTGTTGGCGTCGAGGAAGAAGATCATGTTCCAGCGGTTCTCGCGGTCGAGATACTCCTGGTCGGGCATATCCTTGTAGACCTGACTCTTGAAGAGGAGCAGATAGTTGACCAGCGGTATGCTGATGATCTCGCGGCCGTCGTCGGCGGCGCGCACCTTGAGACGCGGGGAGTTGCCGGTGACGAACCGTCCGGTCGACATCTCGCTGTAGGCGAGCACGGCCTCATTGCCCGCCTCGTCTATGCCGGTGCGGGCGGTGCCTGTTGCCCAGGGGGTGTAGGTCACCTCGCCTGCCGGCACCACGGTGTTGTCGTGGGCATGGCGGGTGTTGTCGTCGGTGATCTCCCAGATGAAGTCCTTGTCGTCGAGCGGCTCGCCGTTGAGCTGCTGCAGGAGTATGCGCAGCGTGTTGGTGTCGCGCATCATCGGGAGAGTGGCGCGGGTATACTCGTTGTCCTCGTCGCTGACGGTCATGTCGAGCGAGCCGTAGTAGAGGTCATGGAGGTGCGTGCCTAAGTGCTCGGGCTTCATCGCGTGGCCCATGGCCGTGTAGTGCTGTCCGGGCTGTGGCGTGACGGTGGTGTATGATGCCTGGTCGCAGGCGGTGCCTCCGTAGGCTATCATGTGATAGTCGCCGGCAGGCAGGTCGATGATCATGCGCCACTCCTCGTCGGCGAGCACGTCGGTGGTCTCAGTGCGGGTCTCCACATAATTGCCCTGCTTGTCGTAGACGTAGAGCGTCAGGCAGTCGACCTGCGAGGGGAATGCGTTGGCAAACTCCATATTGTGGTCGAATATGAACCGCAGCTCGGCGCCGACGCGGCATTCGTCGAGATCGTCGTAGATGGCGCCGTCGCATGAGGTGATCAGCATCGCCGGGGCGCCGACGGCAGCCGCGAGGGCCGCGCCATGCCATAGGCGGCGCATTATGTTGGTGATTTTCATTGCAAGTGTCTGTGTTTGAAGTTAGCCTGATTAGAATTCTACCGAGTTGCGGCGCACTACCCAGGGGAGAGTGGTCACCTGCACGTCGAGATATACGTCGCTCACCTCATCGGGGGTGTCGGGGGTCTGCGGGTCGGGGTCGTTCTCCGTGCGGCGCGGATGGCCGATGCGGCGTATCTTGTCGACAGAGATCTTGTAGACGTTGTTGCGCACCACGGCAAACTCCATCTGTCCCATCACGCCGGGGATGCCGTTGTCGTTGTGGCGGTTCCAGTAGTAATAGTAGCAGAAATAGCCTTTGTGGGGCTCGGTCTGGCCGGCGCCCATGTATTCGTCGGTGGCCCACTGGTAGATGGTGATTCCGGCGTCGACGGCTGCTTTCTTGAACTCCATGAACTGTGCGTAGCCCTGCTCGCCGGCCTCCTGGCCGCCGCCGGCATTCTGCCAGGCGGTGTAGTATTCGGCTACCGAATGGGCATAGCCTTTGTCTTTATTGGGGAGCAGCACGGCGTTGTGGAGCACGTCGCCGGGAGCCGTTGCCAGCGCGGCATCGCGCACGGCTGTGAACTTCACGTAGAGCACGTTGTCAAACATGTAGAGGATCGGGTGGTCCAGACGGGCGCCGGCCACGCCTTTGTCCACCTTGTTGCCATAGCCGTCGACGTAATAGTTCTCGTCGATAGCGTCAGCGAGATCCTTGGGTGTCTCGGCGGTCTTGCGGAGCATACCCTTGAACACTATGCCGGTGGAGAGGGCCACCTTCTGCTGGGTGATGCCGGGGATGGTGTTTTCGGTCACGTAGCGCCATATCTTGTATTCGCCCGTGGCGTCGTTCATGTTGGCGCCCTGACCGGCTACCTCGGAGGGAGTGGCACGATACCACTGGTCGCGGGCGGCAAGGTCGATCTTCCACTGGTCGGCAGTCTCGCCCGAGCCGAAGCAGAAGTTATAGTATTTCGAATACGGCTCCCCCTTTTCGCCGATGCCCGAAGTGCGTGTGGCGTCTGTGTTGTGTACACACTTGAGGTCGGCAGCCACGTCGACCACATAGTTGCCCGGCAGATCGCGGCCGCAGAGCATGAATCCGTCGCCCGATGCGTGGCCGTTGTTGCTGACGCGCTGCAGATAGTAGAACTGCTTGCTCATATTTACCAGATTCATGCGTATCAGCTCCACGTCGAGAGTGTTGCCACCCTTGCCGTAGATGCCCACATGATAGGTGAAATTGTTCATCGAGCCGTCCTTGAAGTCGAAGCGGGCCACGCTGCGCTGCAGATTGACAGGGCCGCCGGTCATGTTGACCGACGAGAAGGAGTTGTCAATCTTATCGCCCTCGGTATTGACCTTCGACATCTCGAAGGGCTTCTCCTCGTCGGTGAACGGGAGCCAGTCCTCAATGCTCTTGGGGATGTAGGCGGTGGCCACCGAAGCGTTGCTCATCGGCAGTCCGGAGGTGACCTGAAGCACGGCGGTGTTCTTGTTGTCGGCGTCGGTCAGATTGCCGTTGTCCGACGAACGCTCCGACACCTCGCAGCTCCAGTCGGTCCAGTCGGTGGAGCCCACACCCTCGTCGCCCATGGCCTTGAAGGCTTCGAGCAGGTCGAGGGGATAGTTGGCAAACACATACACCTTCACCTGATTGTCCATCAGTATGCCGTCGTCGCCGGCCTTCTGGGAGTAATATGTGTTGAGCTGCGATGCGGGAAGCGACGCGATGATGCTCGCGCTGACGCCGTCGGCATTGGGCGTGATCGAGCCGTTGCCAGAGGTCGAGGCTGTCTCCCCTCCGCCTATCGAGATGCCTCCCTGCGAGGCGGTGGTATAAGCGATGAAACCGTTGTCCTTGTCGGCGAAGACTACCAGGGCGCGGTGTATGCGGTTCTCTTCGGAGCGTCCTATTTCAGTGCCCCCTGTCGAGCCTCCACCTTCAGTGGTCTGGGAGCGTGAGCCTGCGTCAGCGGGCAGCTGCACGCCCATGCCGAACCATACGCCGGCGTCGGCCGGAAGTTCCTCCTGCCCGGCGCCGGAGCGCGGGGCGTCGTCGCTGCACGAGGCCACCATGGCTGCCGCGCACAGACCGATAAGTGTGTGGTATAATTTCATATTTGCTTGAGTTTTTTCTATGGTTGGTTTATGTAGACTTTATGATATATAAGGTGTTGCAGTATTACTCGGCCACCTCCTTGAGCTGCTCCAGAGCTGCCGGGGCGTCGGCCACCTTCATGCGGGCGGCGCGGCCGAAGTAGCGTTCGGCTGCCTCATAGTCGCCGTCGAGGGCATTGTAGACGCCGCGGGCATATGTGGCCTCAGGGCCTTCGCCCGCCTTGTCGAGATAGCGCTTGGCGCCGATCAGGTCGCCGCGCCCCATGGCCACGTTGGCGGCGTTGAGGTTGGCCACCTCGGAGTCGGGGAACATGCGCACTGCGGTCTCAAACAGCTCGTTGTAGGCCTCCGAGCCTGGCTCCAGACTGCGGGCGGCGAGGAAGAATTCCTGCAGAGAGAGGTTCTGCGGGCGCGTGCGGGCGAGCTCCAGTATCTCGTTGACGTCGCTGAACGCGCGCACACGGTATTCGATGCGGTAGTCGGAGTGGCGCAGGGCCGGATAGACGTTGGCCAGCAGGAAGCGGTAGGCCTCGGGGAAGTCGCGCTGCAGCTTCGAGTTCTTGGCGTCGGGCTCCATGTCGGTGTCGATCAGCGATATGATGGCATCCTTGTCGGCCATGTTGCTCCTGACCATATAGGCGCGCAGGCCGCCCCAGTCCTCGGGGTCGTAGGATGTCTTGATGAAGTCGGGAGCGAAGTGATAGAGCTGCTCCACGTAGGTCTTCAGAGCGGCCGTGCGGCCCTTGGCGAGGCGCACGTTGTTGTTCCACGGGCCCTCGGGCGACGCAAAGCCCTTGATCGAGAGGGCGGTGATCTCCACGTCCTTGTCGTTGATCACCGTGTCGATCGTGGCGCGTATCTTGGCGAGCTCGCCCTGGTTGCCGCGGTAATCGGGATAGATCACGGTCTTGTTGACCGGGAAGTCGATGAACGCCTGCCCTTTGAGCTCGCGGATCTTCACGGCCTCGGCGGTCGGGGCCACCCAGTTGAATGTCGGGACGAACTTTTTCGGCTCAAGAGCCAGACGGCCCAGGGGCACGATCTGCTGCCCGAGATCGTCGGAGCAGCACCCCTTGATGTCGTAGCGCACGTGCATCTCGGCCGTGGCCATCCATTTCTCATAAGGGAGCTGAGCCACCAGCGGCAGCGACTTCATCCCCTCGCGCGAGCGCACGAGAGCCACCCCCTCGCGCTTCTCCACGCCGTGGCGCAGAGCCTGATAGTAGCGGTTGCGGCCCGCTATGACGGTGGTGCCGAGCT
>ERZ825324.2463-NODE-2463-length-19162-cov-6.384780_pt1 | contig 19162 bp, 17 predicted proteins | sample MGYA00519859_ERZ825324 | MGnify/ENA primary metagenome ERZ825324 (study PRJEB31778, sample SAMEA3449198) | human gut metagenome | biome: human gut; feature: human-associated habitat; material: faeces | place: United Kingdom | collected 2010/2012 ... | reverse complement strand
AAAGCAAACTGTTGCTTTTGTCAACGGAATTTCCTTGTTAAAACTTACAAAAATCCGTCTAAAAAGTACGAAAGCAAAAAATCTGTAAAAATATCTGAGAGGATCGTAACGCATGATAATCATTCCTGGTTTCATATCCGATTTCAAGTGTGTTTCCAAATTCTGCATTCCAGAACAGGCAATCCTCAACAAGGATATGTCTCACATCTGTGCAGCCTGACGGATCCTGGAATTCCACAGCCTTAATAGATATACAATCATCATTTGCCCTTATAAAGCAATTACGAAGCACTACATTCTCACATCCGACTATATCGACGCCATCTCCTGTGATCACTTTTCCCAGAACATTTACGTCTTCAATCAGAACATTTTTACATGCAACCGGAACAATATGCCAGGAACCACCATCCAGAAGTGTGATTCCACGTATTTCAATGTTCTCACCCAATACAGGAACGATCAGCTGCTCTGCTCCATTTTCGTCCCATGCATGCCAGTTTCCTCCATACAGGATTCCATTTCCCAGAATACGGACTCTGTCTGCCATTCTGGAATAGATTCTTCCGCTTACAACTGCTCCGTACTCTATATAAACAGTTTCGTCAGAATTAAGCTGAAGGCATCCCACATTGTAGGCTTTTCCACTTTCAAATACATAAGTGGCATTCTCAGGCTTCGGTATGTATTTTCCAGGAAGAACATAAAGTGGTGACTCCAGTTTATCGTCCAGTTCAAGAGTAATTCTCTTTCCGGCAGGAAGGCTTATACTGATTTTGTTCCCCTCTTCTTCGAACGGTATCTGTGCAGCTGCAGGACGGATAACAGCCTTCTGAAATGGTTCGTTTACTGTAACTTCTACCTCTGCCTTTTCATTTTCATCCAAGAAAGAAACAAAATCAAAAAATTCCGTATGATATACTCACTGTTCCTTTCCGTTTATCTTAACCTGATACAGCTCTGATACCGGAATATCTTCCACTGATTTCAGTTCATACAGTGGTTTCTCGCTTATCTTTCGCGGTACAAATTCCTGTTTTTTCATCATTATGTTTCTCCTTTATTTTAATTTATTTTTAAAATTCATAATTATGTTTGCAAACATTACTATACATTGTTTTTTATATTTAGTAAAGTGTTTTATTTGACAAGATACTTCGCCTGTTTTTATGCATTTTGTATAAGAAATTCTGTTTTTTCCAATTATCGTTTGACTTATTTGTTTGATACATATATACTATAGGTTACTAAACAACCTTATTTTGAAAGGAAACATTATGGAAAAACTTCCTGCATACAAGAAATGTTATAACAAATTAAAATCCGATATAGATAATAATGTTTATCCCATAGGTTCCTATCTTCCCACAGAAGATGAGCTTGGAAAAATGTTTTCGGTAAGCCGCACAACGGTCCGGCATGCCATTGACCTTCTGGTTAAAGACAAGCGCATAAAGGTGAAGCAGGGTGCCGGCACACAGGTTATCAATCCCAAAGAACGGGAGCTTACCAATTTTTCAAAATTTCATAACGTAATAGACATACACACTCTGTTTCCGGATGATGCTGCCCTGACCATCAGTGGAACCTGGATTGACCGTATTCCTGCAAGCAGCCAGGTTGCCAGGGCGTTGGATCTTAATGAAGGAACAGAAGTCTTCCGCCTTCAAAGAGTGGTTTTCTCCAATGAACAGCCTGTGATAATTCAGACAAATTATATCCGTATCGATTTTTTCCCGGATTTAGATACCTACCGCGAACAGCTTGTAGATCTCTATTACTTTATTCAGAAGCACTACGGAATTAAATTTGAAACCGGTGAAGAACACATCAACATCAGCTCAGCAGATTTCCTTGATGCACAGATTCTCAACATTAAACCTGGATCTCCTATTTTTTTCAACACCAGAACGGCACACTGTTCACTTGGTCCTATGGAATACCTGGAAGCCAGGATCCGTCCTGATCTGTGCCATTTCGTAGTTCGTATGAAGGAACCACCTGCATGGTACGATCTTCCCGAATTTCAAAAATCACTGGAACGTGTTTAAAAATGAATGATCAGCTTATAAAAAGGAGCGGCGCTATGTCTAAACGCATTTCAGCCCTTCCGCTTTGCTTGTTTCTATTTTGCCTGCTAATAGTTTTCCCTGCAACAGGCTGCGGTCAGAACGGCAGCTCCGGTTCCAGCGAAGAACCGCCTGTTTTTTCCCCGCTGAAGGTTCTGGTTCCGGAAGCCCCCGGGACAGACACCATAGGATATTCACCTCTGATACTGGATATTTCCAACATCAGCCAGGGATATCTGACTGCTGTTAGTGACAGTAATGGTACCACAAAAAACATCCAGCTTTCCGCAGATGACGGCGTTGTTTATTCTTATTTTGTAAGTTCCGGCGAAAGTGCTGTCATTCCTTTTACCAGCGGAAGCGGCACCTACCAGGTATCCTGCTATGAGCAGGTAAACGGCAGTCAGTATGCTGCACTTTTTGCCCAGGCCCTGGAGGTTTCCCTGGAGAATGAATTTCTCCCGTTTTTGTATCCGAACCAGTATGTAAATTTCACCCCGGACTCAGAAGCCTGCAAGCTGGCTCTTTCTCTTCTGGCAGAGGATGCCACGGAACAGGAAAGCATTGACACCGTTTTCCAGTATGTAACCCAGCACGTCACCTACGACGAGGACAAAGCAGCCACCGTTGAGACAGGATATCTTCCTGACATAGACGAAACCCTCTCTACCGGAAAGGGAATCTGTTTTGATTATGCAGCCCTGATGACGGCAATGCTACGAAGCCGGGATATTCCCTGTAAGCTTCAGATCGGGTATGCAGGTGACATCAAGCATGCCTGGATCGATGTTTACATACGCGGAAAAGGGTGGGTGGAACAGGCAATTACCTATGACGGGGAGAAATGGAACCGCATGGATCCAACCTTTACCGCCAACAGTGAAGATGAAGAGCTTATCAATTCCTATATCGGTGATAGTGCAAATTATACGTTGCAGTTTACCCGATAGCACAACGAAAAAACGCCTCGCAGGTTCATGGATTTTTTCAGGATCTGCCTGATATTTTTTTCAGAGAGGACTTTATATGATTACCAAGTTAAATAATCGGGAGCTGTTCCAATTCTGTGAACAGTTTTCCATCATATTACGTTCCGGAATGTCCGCCATTGAGGGCCTTGCCATCTTAAATGACGACAGCCAGACAGAGCGGGGCAAAGAAATTTTGACCTTTCTCTATAAAGACATGGAGGAATCCGGTTCCCTGGCGCACGCCATGGAGCAATCCGGTGCTTTTCCTGCTTCTGCTGCTGCCTATGTCCGCACTGGCGAAGAAACCGGCTGTCTGGATGAGGTTATGAAGGGGCTGTCCGCTTTCTATGCGAAGGAGATTCAGATCACAGACCAGATCCAGAATGCAGTCGCCTATCCCCTTGTTATGCTGGGCATGATGACTGCAGTTATTGTAATTCTTCTGGTAAAGGTTCTCCCGGTTTTCCGACAGGTTTTCCGACAGCTTGGACTGGAAATGAGCGGGATCTCCGGTGCCCTTCTCGGAATCGGCGAAACACTTAGCCGCTATTCTACTGCCTTCCTTATTCTTCTGGCCGCGATGATCGGCTTTATCCTTTTCCTGGTTCTTCATCCAAAGGGTCAGGAACTGATCCGTAAAATTGTCTGCCGTTTTCCAGGCATGAAGGAAATTCCGGTAAATCTGGATTACAGCCGTCTTTGTCAATGTATTTCCCTGGGAATCCGAAGCGGACTTTCCCCTGAGCTTTGTGTGGAGCTGGCAGGGGCTGTTGTCTCCCGGACTGAAATCAGGGAAAAGCTTGCTTCCATTCAGAATCAGCTCGCTGAAGGATATGGTTTTACAGAAGCCATCACGGAATCCGGACTTTTTAAGGCTATGGAGCTTCGTCTGATCTCCCTTGGTTTTCAGGCTGGTGCATCTGACGAAGTAATGGAAAAACTGGCTGAGCAGTATGAAGAGAAATCCACAGACTCTGTTTCCCACATTGTGTCAATTTTGGAACCTACTATTGTGATCGTCCTTTCAATTCTGGTAGGACTGGTCCTTCTTTCTGTTATGATGCCGCTGCTGGGGCTGTTATCTGAAATGATCGCATAACAGCTGTAAGGGAGAGTGAAAATGGATATATTTGAAACCAGACTCATTCATGTCAGGCGGATTTTCCGCTTTATAATTCCAATCCTGTTCGCTGCAGTCCTCTGCCTGATCTTCTATCTTGGAATTGCACGTACACAGACTGATTCCCTGGAAAAAGAACAGGTTACTTTAACGCAGGCGCTTGAAGGAGGTGCCATCCGCACCTACGCCCTCACAGGCCAATACCCTCAGAGCCTGGATGAATTGCTTTCGGATTACCATATTACCTATGACTCTGAGAAATTTGTGGTAGAATATGTTCCAAACGGATCCAATCTTCTTCCATCGATCAGCGTACTTCCGGTAAATGCCAGAAAAGGAGGTGCCAGATGAATTCCAGATTCACCCGGAAAAAACACAGCATTGATTCACTGGCAGCCTTGCTGCTTTTTGCAATGTATGTGCTGTTTCTTCTATTTCTGATGCTTTTTGGTGCCGGGAACTATCAGGCCTCTGTAAAAAACCTGGACACTAATAACAATCTTTATACGGCGTCCTCTTACATCACTACCAAGTTTCGTCAGCACGATATTCCTGGAAAAACCTCCCTTACAGAGATTCAGGGAACACAGGTTCTTTGCTTTCAGGAAACTATTGAGGGGAAAGATTACTGCACTTACATTTATTTTGATGGCAGTCACTTAAAAGAGCTTTTTACAGCATCTGATTCCCAAGCCGATCTTTCCATGGGAACCAACCTTGCACAGCTTCAGGATTTCCAGATTGACGCTTTAGAAAACACTTTTTACAGGATCACATTAACGGACACAGATGGACATTGTTCCAGTTTTCTGCTTCATCCAGGAGTTCCTGCCTGATTCGCAGGCTCCTGAATTTGGGGTTGGTCACTCCTGAATGATGTGCTGAAAGGAAGTTTTTATGAAAAAAATCACTACCCATTCCAAATCCGGGCTTTTTCTTATGGAAATGATATTTGTCCTTCTTTTTCTGGGGCTGACCTGCGGTGTCTGCGTAAGATTGTTCGCAGCCTCCTACATGGCAAGGGTACATGCCAGGGAGGACTCTCATATCCAGGAGCTTATCACCAGTGCCGGTGAAATTCTGGAAGGAACTGACGGCACTGTCCAAAATTTTCTGGCACTGATGCCAGATGGAGTTGCAGATCATGACAGTATTTGCTATTATTTTGACAAGCACTGGCAGAATACTTCCGAAGAAAGCGCGGTTTATAAAATGAGGCTCGTCTGCTCTGCTTCTGACAAGGTCAAAGAAGTTCAGGTCACTTTTGAAAAACTCCAGAATGCAAATGAGGAAACCAGTCTTTATACCCAGACAATTCGCTTTCCAGTTTTTTCCGCAAAGGAGGAAGCAGATTCATGAAAGAGAAGAATCATCTTTTTTCCGCAACTGGAATTCCTTCCCTTTTTCTAATCTTTGGAGTTCTTATGCTGGTGATCCTGTCCCTGCTGGGCTATGGTACTTCCAGACAGGATCTGCGCGCCAGCAGCCTTTCCCTGGAGCAGACATCAGCTTATTATAATGCCTGCAGTGAGGCAGCTGATTTTTACTCCGAGCTGGTTCAGGCATTGGAAGGATTTAAGGCACAGGCAAAAACAGAGACTGCATATTACCAGCTCGTCTCCGATTATCTGAATTCACAGGAGAATATAGAATGGGATTCAGAGGAACATACTGCTGAATATGCGAAAGCATTTTCCGACACCCAGAGTCTGGCTGTGAAAATTGCTGTATTCCGGACTGACTGTACAGCTGATTCCACTGCTTCTGATAACGTTGCTTCTGATACCATTAATGCAGGATTGGACGTGACCAGCAGCAATATCGCCGGGATTCTCTCCTGGAATACGGTTGTAACTGCAGACTGGAATCCGGACAACAGCCAGTCCGTCTACAAAGGAGAATAATTTTATGGAAGAAAAAGTAAAGGCTTTTCTGGAGCTTGCCACTCAGAAAAAAGCCTCTGATATATTTATTATTGCCGGTCGTCCCCTTTCCGTAAAAATTGACGGAAAGCTCTGTACACTGGATGGTTTTGAAGAACGGCTCATGCCTCCGGAAACAGATGAATTTATCCGGATCATTTACAAGCTTGCTCACGACCGGAATATAGAACCTATGCTGGAAACCGGTGACGATGACTTTTCCATGGCTATCCCGGGTCTCTCAAGATTTCGTGTAAATACATACCGGCAGCGCGGTTCTCTTGCCGCTGTCATTCGTATTATTGCATTTAATCTGCCTGATCCGCAGGATCTGCACATTCCTCCAGCCGTTATGGAAGCCGCTGATCTTACCAAGGGAATGGTTCTGATCACAGGTCCTGCCGGAAGCGGAAAATCCACCACCATGGCTTGTATCATCGACAAGATCAATCACAGCCGTGAAGGCCATATCATCACGTTGGAAGACCCATTGGAATACCTGCACAGACATGACAAATGCATTGTCAGCCAGCGCGAGATCTGTACGGATACTGCCAATTATCTGGTTTCCCTGCGTGCCACCCTGCGTCAGAGCCCGGATGTGATCCTTCTTGGAGAAATGCGTGACCACGAGACTATCCAGACTGCCATGACTGCTGCTGAGACCGGACATCTGATTCTTTCCAGCCTTCACACTACAGGAGCTGCCAATACCATCAGCCGTATTATGGATGTTTTCGAGCCCAGCCAGCAGCATCAGATTGCCATTCAGCTTTCCATGGTTCTGCAGACTGTTATTTCCCAACAGCTGGTGCCGGATGTGAATGGACACAATATTCCGGTTTTTGAGATTATGCGGCTTACCCCTGCCATCCGAAATATGATCCGCGACAACAAGATTTATCAGATTGACGGTGTAATCGCCTCTTCCTCCCAGGCGGACATGAAATCCATGGATAACAGCCTGCTGGAGCTTTATCGAAACCGCCAGATCACAAAAGAAACTGCACTTAAATATTCATCTAATCCAGAAATGTTAAAACGGAAGCTCATGTAATGGGCTTCCGTTTTTTAAAGCGTGTCTGAAAAAGGCTTTCTGCAAGATGTGCGTCACAATTCGGGCAAAATATACCGCAAAGTGGGGCGTATAGATTGCGGGAATGCTTTTTCAAACACGCTCTAGTATCTAAATATTCTGTCACATAAAAGCCATCATAGTTTTTACTATAAACTGTCTTCTATTTCACAATGCTTTACTGCAGATTCTGTTTCTTCTCTGTAATTGATTTCCTACTTTCTTGTAACAGCCGCCGATGCTTTATACTTTCCCTTTACAACACCATTTGGCTCTTTTACATAAGCACGCACATAATAACGGTACTTCTTTCCTTTTTTCACCTTCGTATCTGTCCAGGTGGAAGTTTTTCCCTTCTTAATAGTAGCCGCCAGCTTATATTTTCCGTTTCCGGTTTTTTTGTAAATGTAATAACCATCACACTTCTTCTGTGCCTTCCACTTTAATTTCAGACCTTTCTTCGTATTGGAAACCGATGAGACGGTCTGCCTGGAGGGTGCTGATTTATACGTTCCACTGGACTTGTAACTGCTTGCCACTGTTTTCTTATCCACAGTACAATAAGCTCTTACTGTATACTCATAAACGGTAGCTGATTTTATCTTTTTATCTTTGTAGGATGTAGTAGCTACTTTCTTTATGTTTGCAAGCTTCGTCCATTTTCCAGAGTATGTTTTCCTGTAAACCACATAGCCAGCTGCACCGGAAATCTTATTCCAGTTTACTGTATTGTAAAGTCCGGAAGAAACCTTCACCGACACTGACGGAGTGGCAAGCACGGTCTTCGCAGCAGCTTCCGCAGTATAATCGGAATATTTCGCAGTACCGTTCACCATACTGTACGCACGGATCTTGTATGTATACGTAATTCCCGGCTGAACTTTCGTATCTGTCCAGGAAGTATCTGACCAGGAGGCTGTCTCTACCTTCTGATACTCTCCGCCGGAGGTTCTTCTATAGATCTGATATCCGGAAACTCCAGCTGCTTTACTCCAGGTCAGACTGATCTGGTTATAGGCGTGGGCCGCAGCCTGAAAGGAAGCAGGTCTGGTTACATTCACTGCACTGCTCAAGGTTCTTGTGTGAGCTTTAATTCTTGCACAGGCACTTGGACTTGTTTTGGAAAAATCACTCCATCCATTTTTCTCATGGTAACAGAAGCTCTGATCCGCCTCCAGACCAGCCTGAAACTCCACCCAGTCATAAGCACTGTTAGTCTCGCACAAGTATTCCACTGTGTCGGAACCGATATTGGTGAGCACTACCGAATACAGGGTTCCATTCATCAGATTTACCTCAGGCACTTCCACTGTGGAAATACCGGCATGTTCCTGATAAAAAGTAACCGGATTGGCATAGGCCGGAGTTCCGCTTACCGGATTGCTCTTATCCTTCAGATTTGTATAAATCTGAATGCTGTAGCTTCCTCCGTCAGTGTAAGTAGCCAGAACCACTTCTCCAAGGGCTTCTCCGTTCCCATTTCCGGCTTTTGCCTGAAAAACATTGGCAATAGAGGAAATCCCACTGCTGCCGGAAGGATACAGCTTCAGCTTGCTCAGTGCACTGGAACCGTCATAGAAATAGTTGTTCCGGTACTTCGGACTGGTGGTGGCTTCTGCTGCCACAATATTATAATTACATTTATTCTCATAGGAAATATAAAAATAACCGGCTTCTCCCCAGTCATCTCCCCAGCTGTTTCTGGCGATCCATGCCCCGTTTGAAGTAACATTGCTGGCAGAATTGAAATTTTCCCTGGAATAATTGTCATCCCATCCAATCAGGGTTATTGCATGATTCACGCCTGCACTTCCCGGGTAGCTGTATGCATACGTATACGGATTATAATAGGTATCATACATTCCAAAGGACATGGAAACAGACCCATACTCTGATATCAGACTTTTAATGTTATTTACAGAATAAGAGGAAAACGCTGCATTTTCCAGATATGCTGTGGTCTGATATGCCATTTGGGAGGACGGCACCTTGTCAGAGTCCAGGGTATGATCTGCATTTGTCTCATAAGGAACCTGGGATTCCAAAGCCATACCGCTCCACGTACTCAGGAAAATGGCAGCCAGAGTCTGATTTCCTCCATCTCTGTAGGAATGGAGGATATTGTTTTTGTCGTTGGCTGTATTTCCAAGAGGATCGTTCCTTCGATTGGCAAAGAAATATGCCAGATGTTCTTCTGACAAATCAAACAAACCTGCACCTGCCTGCAAAAATGAGATTTCCAGGTTGGCAGCCAATGTGTATGCCCAGCACATATTGGAAGGCTTTTGATTCCTTACCGGGATGGAAATACTGCTTCGGGGATCGTATTTCGCAGGATAAGACGCAGCTCTGGCAGCACCTACGCTTCCTGTATCACCATTCCCGTTGCCAGATGGCGGGTCTACATAGCTTATGGGCTGCAGCTCACGGATCGGCTCCAACTGAGCCTCAATCTCCGCATCGGTCAGATCGTCTTCACTTTTCTCTTCTTCGGCAGAATCCGGATCCATGCTGCCAAAGCCAGAATCTTGTTCCTGAAGTTCATCAGTACCACCATCTGAGAAACCGTCTGACAGGTCTTCCGATTGGGAGGGATTTCCATCTGTCATGCCTGTGAAGCTGGCATTGCCTGACTGACCGGCATCGTCTTCCGTACTTCCATTGCCAGCCTGGCTGTCATCGCCTTCTGCACTTCCATTGCCAGCCTGACTGTCACCGTCTTCTACACTTCCATTGCCAGCCTGGCTGTCATCAGCTAAAGTGCTTCCGCTCCCTGACTGATCATCACCTGCTGAAAAATCATCCTGCACATAAAACTCTTCCGCAGTCATCGCATCCGACGACACAGCTGATACAGCGTCTCCTGCGCTTTCCATTTCCACACTTTCCATCCAGACCATACTCTGCCCGGCAATATCTGCTGCCTGAATGGGCAAGCCTGTAAAAATCAGGGACTGGGCAAGTAACAGACTTACAGCTGCTTTTTTCAATAATTTCTTATATTTCATATTTACTCCTGTCGTTCTGAGCTTCCTGTTTCGGAGTATTTTTCACACAGGCTCCAGAGCGTATTAAAAAATCACCAGAACAGAATTTTCGTTCAAACAGATATTTTTCACTTATTTATGATTTTTTAGATATTTTTCCAGAAAATGTATTAATTTCTCCATTTCTTCCTGAGTCCCTACCGTGATCCGCAAATGATTGTCAATCCTCGGCTTCGGGAAGTATCTTACATAAATATGCTCCTGACGAAGGGCCTCAAAAATTTCTTTTGCCGGACAGCTTTTGTGAGAAGCAAAGATAAAGTTGGTCTTAGAATCCGGGAATGTGAAACCAAGGGCAGCCAGTTCTTTCTTCGCCCATTCTCTGGTAGCAATAATCTTCTCACAGGTTTCTGTAAAATATGCCTTATCCTGGATAGCTGCCACACCGGTTGCAAGAGTGGTACGATCCATAGTGTAGGAATTGAAGGAATATTTTACATCGTTCAGAAAACTGATCAGCTGTGGATGGCCGCACGCAAAGCCGATACGCATTCCAGCCATGGAACGGGATTTGGAGAAGGTCTGGACTACCAGAAGATTGTCATATTTCTCTATAAGCTCCAGTGCTGATTTTGCTCCGAAATCTACATATGCTTCATCTACGATCACAATGACGTCCCGGTTGTGTAAGAGAATCTCCTCGATGTCACTGAGGGGCAGCTCCACTCCTGTAGGTGCATTGGGGTTTGGAAAAATAATTCCGCCGTTTTCTCCGAAGTAATCTTCTTTGCGGATACAGAAGTTCTCATCAAGAGCTTTACATTCATATGGGATTCTGAAAAGATCCGCCCATACGTCATAGAAAGAATAGGTGATATCGGGAAAAAGGATCGGTTTATCTGAGTTAAAGAAGGTGAGGAAGCTCATGGCAAGTACATCATCTGAGCCAACACCTACAAAAACCTGCTCGTCTTTCAGTCCATAGCTCCGGGCAATTGCATGTACCAGGTCGCCAGCTGTAGGGTCCGGGTAAAGGCGGAGGGTATCTGGCTGAATCCCATGCAAAGCTGTCTCCACGCCTGGTGCAGGGGGATATGGGTTCTCGTTTGTGTTCAGCTTGATCATGTCCGGCTGATTGGGCTGCTCGCCGGGTGTATAAGGTACTACTTTACGAATGTTTGCTTCCCATGTATTCATTTCGGTCCATCCTCGCTTCTTCGTATTTTTATTATAATTTCCTTTTGAAAAAATCTGTAGTATGCATGTTTCTGCATAGTTATTAGTATTTTACTTTTTTCCTTGGAGTTTGTCAAATTTCGCTGTGGGGTGTTGCGGTGCTTCTTTCTGCGGTTATATTGCTATTTAATGTGTTGAAAGTTATTCAATGCGTCCCTCCTGAAGAACTTTTTAACCATAAAAAAGCCCTTTAGGAATTTTTATTGACTTCCTAAAGAGCTTTCAATATACAATCTTATTAACCTGCCAGGTGAAGGATTCCGATGAGGAATACCCAGCCAAGTCCATAATATGTCACAACAGCAACAAGGTCGTTGACGGTGGTGATCAATGGACCAGAGGCTACGGCTGGGTCTACGCCTACTTTTTTGAAAAACAGAGGGATACAGGTACCTACGGCACTGGAGATCAGCATTGCAAGGAGCAGGGCAACTCCGATGCAGCCGGATACGGCGTATGCAAATACCAAAGTCTTTCCTTTAAATAAGTAAATGTAAAGTCCAATGAGTACAAAGGACAATATACCAAGCAACGCACCATTGCAAAGACCAATCCGCATTTCTTTAAATACAAGTTCCAGCTTCTGCTTGCCGGTGAGGGACTCATCCATCAGGACACGGATGGTAACAGCCAGGGACTGCGTACCGACGTTTCCGGCCATATCCAATATAAGGGACTGGAAGGCCATGATAATGGGAAGCTGGGTAACTACGTTCTCAAAGACACCGACTACAGAGGATACAACCATTCCAAGACCAAGAAGAACGATCAGCCATGGCATACGTTTCTTCATACTCTCTTTCAGCGGCTCCTTCAGATCCTCCTCTGCGGTAAGACCTGCCAGCATGGCGTAATCCTCTCCCATTTCATCATCAACCAGGTCGATGATATTGGAAGATGTGATAACACCTAAAAGGCGGTTGTCATTATCCAGCACGGGGATGGAATCCTCGGAATACGCTTTCAGTTCTTCGATACAGTCGTCAATATCCTCTTCGGCATATACATATGGGTAAGAGGTTGCCACCAGATCTTCCAGGGATTTATCCTGTCTTGCAATGATCAGGTCTTTCAGATCAATGGCTCCGTAAAATTTCTGTGACTCGGTTACCACAAAGATTGTGGAAATATTATCGTTCTTAGCAGCCTGCTCTACAAGGCTGTTCATAGCCTGCTTCACAGTCAGGTTCTCACGAATGATAATGCAGTTAGTCGTCATACGGCTACCGATTTCATCCTCATCAAAGGAAGCGATCATCTCAATATCGTGGCGGACATCATCATCCATTAATTCGAACAGCAATTTCTTTTTGGCTTTATCAATCTTATGAAGAACCTCTACAAGGGCATCAGTCTCCATGCGTGAAAGAATGGCTGCACCTTTTTTTACATCCATTTCTTTCACATATTCTGCTGCATTATCTGAGTCCGTATACTCAAAAATATCGGACAGCATATCCAGTTCCAGAATACGGTACAGTTTGCAGCGTTCCTGAACAGTCAGCCTCGGCATTGCATCTGCAATGTCATTGGCATGAAAATCTCCCAGCTTATCGCTCATAGCTGCCGGAGAGGTATTACTTCTTACTACAGCCAGAATATCCTGGGTGTAGTCCTGCACTCTTTTCTCCATCCTACTTTCTCCAATCTGACAATAAGACAGTTCACCATTTCTAGGTGTTTATCTTATGTATTTTTGACGGACTTATACAAAGTCCATTTTTACGGACAGTAAAATCCGTATTTAAACAGAATATAAGCGTATAGCTTTTCTGTTCTTTGAGCGTGTTTGAAAAAGGTTTTCTGCAAGATGTACGTCACAATTTGTGGGAGATTTTACCAGAATGAGGGCACCATAGTGGGCTACGGCAACCGAATTCGGGTAAAATATACTGCAAAATGGAGCGCAGATTGCGGAAATGCTTTTTCAAACAGGTTCTAGGGAATATTGGATTCTTCTGAAGAACTCATAGGATAGAAAAAAGAAATGAAACAGTGTTCTTAAGCGCAATGCGCCTTTTACATGAAAAGAAGAACAGAATGTGCGCGATGCTCATCTGTCATTTCGTTTTTCCATCCTATGCAACTACTTCGCCCATGAGAATCGCAACTATCCATTCTGTTCACCTGCCTTTGTTCTTAGATTTTGTGGGAATATATTTTATTCCCACAGGTCATTCTAACTGCTTTTATACAAAAAATCAATTCCTATTTTGCTATTTACCTGATTTTTCACCTGATTTTTTCAGGTTTCTTTCCATTTCTTTACATAGCTGTCATTTTTCTGTGGGCAAATAGAAAAAGAGAGACGGCAAAAGCCGTCTCAAAAGAATCAACACGCTATAAATTACAGTAACTGGCGCAATGGTCTTATTATAATTCTTAATACTCCATAGAACAGCTTCTTCTGCCAGTTCAGCTCTTTCGTTTCGTACTGTCCCCCTTCGGTCTCCTGTCCGTTTGACAGAACTTCTTTACTTTTTTCTATGTAAGTACCTTCCGTAAACTGAATCTGCTGATTCAGTTCTTTGCTGTCGATAACAAGCATTAATTCCGTATCCAGATAAGTACTTCTCATGTCCAGGTTATAGGATCCAACGATAGAGAGTCGGTCATCAAGCAGGACTGCTTTGGTGTGAACTGGAACCTCGTTCATCAGCTCATATACATCGGCACCGGTATTCAGGATTTTCTTTTTCTGATTCAGGTAGTCGGTACAGCCCCAGGGGTTGGAGCCTTTCTCTACTGCGTTAAGAATGATCTTTAACTGGGCATGGGACGCGATCTCATTTAAAGTGTCGTACATGTATCCGTTGCAGATCACATATGGGGTCTGGATCGTTACATTTTCTGCGTTCTGCGCCAGATAGCGGATTGTCTGAAGTACCAGGGGCGTTTTGGGACCTGCATGGGTTCCGTTGTTGACAAGCGTAATTTTATTCGCCGGAATGGTATCCTCCTGCCAGGAGCTGTAATCTTCAATATCGGTGTATTTTTCTTTCAGGGAAGCGTAACGCATTTCTAAAGACTGGTACTGTTTTTCGTACTTTGAAAGCTTTTCCTCTGTCTCGTCTGTTATCTCATTTTCAGCATTCGATTTTCCATTCACAATATCAGAGTTTTTCAAATTACTTTCTGACCCCTCACTGTCGTCTGCTGCTTCTTCTAACACAGAAATTTCCGAACTATTCTTTTTTCTTCCCCCCTTTATTTTCACGCAACCTTCATTCCAAATCTGCTGAAAATATGCTTCCAGGTCCTGCAAGGATTCACCCTTGCCGTTTGCTGTATCGCATACCAGAATATCCCGATCCACATTGATATCCGTGGTATAATCTCCAAGGAAAATATCATTGCTGTTGCGTCCACCCAGTAGATACATTTCGTCATCCACGATCACATATTTATCGTGCATACGGTAATTCAGCTTAAATAAGCCTGCTGGAGTCACCGGATTGTAAACACCAACAACTACATTCTCCCTCGCTGCCAACGCCTGAAAGTCTTTACTTCCATTCAAGAAAAGCTGCTGGTAAATACCATCAATCAACAGTTTGATTTCCACACCTCTTTTGGCAGCTTGATCCAATGCTGCAAGAAGATCTGTTCCGCTTTCATCTGCCCGCAGATCAAAGGTTGCCAGTACAATACTCTTCTTCGCCGCTCCAATCATCCGCAGACGCCACAAAAGTGCCTCTTCATTGTCATCAATACAGCGGATCCGTTCGCCCCCTGACGTATCGGAAGTAAATTCTGTCTGTTTCAGCGTTTCCGCAAATTTTTCATCTGGCTTCCTGCAATACAGTGGTGCAAAAACATTTACCAGTACTACAATAAGTAAAAACCATAAAAATATATTCCGTATTCGTTTTAAATTTTTCTTTATCGTTATACACCCTTTCTAAAATCAACATTCCCACAAATATTTTTTCAAATCTACACAACCATTTTCTTTCAGAGTAACTCCTTCCCCTTTCAGCAGCCACTCCTGCTCTGTCCACCCCGGCGCCAGCCTCCCCATGTGGTTCACCACCCGATGGCAGGGAAACTTCCCATAGTTCTCTGCATGTGACAACACTCCCGCCACCAATCTGGAATTCTTCTCCCGCCCGATCAGCTTCGCGATCTGTCCATAGGTTGCCACTCTCCCCGCCGGAATTTCCTCCACCACGGAAAGAATCTCATAGGCAAGATCATCGTTTAATTTGGAGATATTTTCTTTGCGTTTGTTTGTTTTCAGTAAATCTGAAAAGGGATCGTCAATCATAACTTTTGTCACCTACTTTTATTCATTTCTATTTTGCCATGTAGTATTTCGTTTGGTGGCCCCCTTTTTTTGCTCCAGCACTATGCTGATGAGCTTTGACAATAGAAGCGTCAATTGACAGTTCTGTTAATTCGGCTTCTAAGCTCAAAACACGAAAAATATTATCAAGGGTGCCGTCTTCAATCCATTTACGGAAATGGGAATAAACAGTTTGCCAGGAACCATAACGTTCTGGAAGGTCTCGCCATGGAGCTCCGCTACGAGCAATCCAAACAATTCCATTCAGAATTGTCCGGCTGCACTTTTGGGGGCGTCCCTGTTTTCCGGAATTTTCAGGCGGCAGTAATGGAGCTATACGGTTCCATTCTTCATCGGTTAATTCGTATCGTCTCAACATAATTAACACCCCTTTTTCTTTATTCTAACATGAAAATGGGTATTAGAATATATGTTTTGTGCAACTTTTATTTTTCAAACAGGCTCTAGCGTAAGCGTAATCGACAGGGAAAATTATGTTGTACTCATTTGGACAATTTGAATATAAGACTCCCTCGTAAATCAAAATGCCATCACACCGACTACTCCAAGTGTGATGGCATATGCCTTCTTTCTGTATTTTCCTACTTGATTTACGGATGGGTAATTGAATGTTCCCGCCGGGGTATCACAGATACTGGCTAAACTCTATCTTTTCCTTATTCGGTCCCTTAATTGTGAAAAATCTGACTCCGTTTTCCCAGAATGGTAAAAAATGGATCGTATCCCTGGTGGTATTTAAACCAGCATGGTTGATCAGTTCATATACTTTTTCGATGTCTTTTACATCAATTGCAACGTGATCTATAGCGCCTGATTCCATTTTAGCAGCTTTATTCTCATATGTCTCAATTACCAGATTATTCAGCTTGAGGAATGCAACTTTCTCATTTGCTTCCTCATTGACAGTTTGCAAAGCGACCTCAAATCCAAGCTTTCCATAAAATTCAATGGTTGCTTCTATATCATTTGTGGGAATTCCTACATGCTGAATTCCATTTAACTGCTCCCTTAACATTATTTTTCCTCCTGATCCTTATTTTTCTCGTATAAAAACCCTGCTTCATCCAGCTTTTCCAAAATCTGTCTCTTTTTCTCTTCCGTCTCAACTGGAATCTGCAATTCTCCATATGCAAAATCCGGCAGGCTTAAGACTCCAAGCATGGATTTCGCGTCTACAATATAGCGTCCATAACAAAGATCCACATCATAGGAAATAGATTCTGCAATACTGACCAGTTTACTTGCATTCTGCATAGTTCCCAATATTACTTTTATTTTCATCGCTTTCACGCTCCTACGCAAACAGGCTGATCACAATAGCACTGACCAGACCTGTAATTCCAATAATGGTTTCCATCATGGTCCAGGATTTCAAGGTCGTCTTCTCATCAATCTCAAGAAGGGAGCTGACCAGCCAGAAGCCTGAATCATTTACATGGCTGAAAGCGGTCGCGCCTCCGTTGATGGCACAGACCATAGCCGCCAGATAAAGTGGTGACAGTCCTGCTACTCCAGGCATAGCGGCCATGATTCCGGCTGCCATTGTCATGGCTACCACAGCAGCTCCAACAGACGCGCGGATCAGTGCTGCGATGAGAAAAGCAACCAATACTAATGGAAGACCGCTTTTTTCAAGGGCTGGTCCGATAATATTTCCCATACCGCAGTCCTGGAGCACCCAGCGGATAATTCCGCCGCCAGTAATTACAAGAAGGATTTGTCCTGTAGGGCGCAGGGAACGGTCCAGGATTTTCTTTAACTGTTCTCCATCATATCCCTGTTTTTTACCAAGGAAGTACATGGCACACAGCACAGCTATGATCAGTGCTACAAATGGAGTTCCCAGAAATTCCAGTACTGGTCTCACTGGATCAATCCCGGGAATATAAGTTGAAATTGTGTTACACAAAATCAATACCAACGGTACAAGAATAATGCATAACACGGTAGAAAACTTCGGAAGATTACCTTCTTCGGCTTCCCGAACTTCCTGAATATTTGAAGGAAGCCCTGCATCAATTTTACTGCCGATAAATTTTGACCATAAAATACCTGCAAAAATCAGTGACAAAATTCCAACAGGCACACCTACTGCAATCATAACTCCCAGATCCACGTTCAGCATATTCGCCACCAGAACAGAGCCGGCAGATGGTGGAATAAAGGCAAAGCCTGTGGCCAGTCCTGCCAGAAGAGGAATCACATAATATAAAGTAGATTTCTTTGTCTTTTTTGAAAGTCCAAATGCCAGTGGAATGAGAATCACCACACCAGCCTCAAAGAATACGGTTGTACCAACTACCAGCCCTGTGATTCCCAGTGCAATTCCGGATTTTTTCTCGCCGAATTTATTGATCAACGTCTGGGCAACACATTGTGCACCTCCGGATACTTCCAGGATTCCTCCAAACAAAGAGCCAAGTCCAATTAATAGGATAATTCCCTGCAAGGTATCCCCCGCACCTTTTTCCACTGTACTTACCAGGGTTGGAACCGGCATTCCGGCTCCAAGCCCAATAACCAATGCTGAAATCAGCAGTGATAAAATCGGATGAATCTTAAATTTAATGATAAGAAGCAGAAGCAATATAATTCCTGCTGCTGCCGCAATCAGCAGTCTGGCTGACTCCGCCGCAAATACCGGTTCTGTCATTTTGTATCTCCTCCCCAAATTTCTCATTCAATAATCTACAGTTAAACCAATAATAACACCCGCATTTTTACTATCCTATATTCGGGACTTATCAGCGTAGTGCATCTCAGATAAATTTATTACGCCGCAACATATTTATGGATGGTAGCTCGCACAGCGCCAGGTCCTGCGATCATTTCCCGGAACATGTTCTCAATCTTCTCTCCCACACCAGCTTTGTAAAGATCTGTGAAGAACAGACGCTCGTTAGAAAGGATCGGCTTCAGCTGATCCTTAAAGGTCTCAGGCTTTCCAATAACAATATCCTTTAACTGTTCCTGAAGTTCCTCATTCATCGGATCTGGTGCCAGTTCGTATTTATTTCCTGCATCATCCACTGCCAGCATATATCTTAACCAGCCAGCGATTCCAAGAGGAATTGCTGTGAGCTTAGATGCATCCCCGAATCTCTTTACATATGCCTTCACAGTCTCTCCAAAACGGATTCCAACCATCTGGGATACATCCACAGCAAGACGAAGGTTGGTATCGCCAAGGTATTCATTTGGGAAACGATCGTTAAAGAGCTCATCCACAAATGCCTGTGGAGAAAGGATTCCAGGATCAGCAACTACCGGAAGACCCTCACCATAGGCTACCATACGTGCCATTTTCATCATGTCTTCATTTGTATTCAGCATATGGGCAAAAAGGTCATATCCAAGAACCACGCCAAGAGGACCAGTTGCAGAATGAACCGGATTCAGACATACCGTTACTTTCATTCTCTCAGAAAGATTTACTGTATTTCTGTCTGCCATGTATACGCCGAAACCTTTTTCCA
>ERZ825324.2455-NODE-2455-length-19219-cov-4.543258_pt1 | contig 19219 bp, 14 predicted proteins | sample MGYA00519859_ERZ825324 | MGnify/ENA primary metagenome ERZ825324 (study PRJEB31778, sample SAMEA3449198) | human gut metagenome | biome: human gut; feature: human-associated habitat; material: faeces | place: United Kingdom | collected 2010/2012 ... | reverse complement strand
ATAAGTATCAGCCGCAGGCTTATCATATGCGTAAGCATATGATACTATGAAATTTTTTGTATAATATCCACAGAGCCGTAAATACTATATGTTATGAGAAAGAAAATTATTTTATCAGCCATAATCATAGTGGCGGCTCTGATTGGGTTTAAGTCATATCAGAAGCATGAAATACAGCAGTCGATCGCACACAAAATTTTAAGATTCCACGTTTTGGCAAACAGTGACAGCGATGCTGACCAGAATGTGAAAAAACAGGTCAGGGATGCCGTTGGAACATATTTAAGACCATATCTTGAGGAATGCAGTGACATGGAGATGACAAGGGAGGTTGTAAATGAACATATGCAGGAGGTCATAGAAGTATCAAAGGATGTCCTTAGAGATAATGGTTTTACATATAATGTGACAGCAGAGATAACTCATACGGACTTTCCTGAGAAAGTATATGGTGAGTATACATTTCCGGCTGGCGAGTATGAAGCGCTGGAGATCAGACTCGGAAATGGGGAAGGACATAACTGGTGGTGTGTGCTTTATCCGAATATGTGTTTTAAGGGAACGGTTTACGAGGTTGTGGAGGATGAAGCTTGCAAAGAACTGAAGGAGGTTCTGTCGCCAAAAGAGTATGAGACTGTATTTAATAAAGGAAACTATGAAATCAGGTTTAAAATCCTTGAAATTTTTAGATAGAACAGTTACTATATATAACGCAGCCTGATTACAAAAGATTTAAGATTTGGAGATGTAAAATGACAAAGGAAGTACTTGTTTCCCTGAAGGGTCTGCAGTTATCACCGGATGAACAGTCAGATGCGGTTGAGGTAATTGCACCGGGTGAATACTATCTAAGAAATGATAAACATTATATTTTGTTTGAGGAAGCGATAGAAGGTGAGCATGAAGTTTCCAAAAATATGATCAAATTCACAAAAGACAGTCTGGAGTATTCAAAAAAAGGACCTATGAATGTCCACATGATATTTGAAAAAGGTAAAAAGAATCTTACATATTATTACACACCATTTGGAAGTTTACAGGTCGGTATAAATGCTACATCTATAAATGTAGAAGAGACTGAGGACGAGATAGTTGCAGAAGTAAAATATGGACTGGATATTAATTTCGAGTATGTAGGTGACTGTCATATAACAGTACACATTAAACAGAAAGGTTCGTCTATAAATATAGGATAAAAAAGGAACATCCTTATTTGGATGCTCCTTTTTTCTTTGCTTTTGCAGCTTTCTTTTGTGCTTTTCTTTCTTCATCGGCAGCCTGTTCTTCTTTGAGACGGGCATTTGCCTTGTTGTAGTTTTCCTGCATTCTTGCACGGAACCCTTTTTTCTTTGCTGGTTTTTCAAGAGGTCCTCTTATACCACGCACAGAAGTAATGTAGATACCGCTGACAGAAGCTTTGACTTCCTTCTTGACCGGAATTTCATCGAAAATCTGTTCATCTGCGATAAGTGACATCACTCTTGGTCCGACTTTAGCTTTAACGATTGGAAGCTTTGCACGGCGCATAAATTTTGATGTCTGATCCATGATCTGCTGTGGAAGACCTGCGTCTTTCAGTTTCATGCGCTTTTTGTCTATTATGAGCATGGTAACTGTCTGGGCTGCAGCTGCTACCTGGGCATCCTGTTCCTCTTTCTTTTTCTGGGCTTTCTTGCCAAGAATCGTAAGTACGATAAAAGCGGCAACAAGAATCACTGCGATTACAATAAGTACTATTAATACTGGACTCACTATTTGTTCCTCCTAAATTTACTAAAATTCATTTTAGCAAAAAAATATATAAAAATCAATGTGAATTAAAATTATAGGGCTGAGAATTAAAATTATATGGTTAAGAATTAAAATTATATGGCAGTAATTGTGAAAAAATAAAATTGGGTTTATATAATTGTGAAAAAATAAAATTAGGGGTTGCATTCTTGGCGATAGTCTGATATTATATACAAGTCGCATGAAGAAATAGCTCATGTAACAATTAAATATATGCGGAAGTGTCGGAACTGGCAGACGAGCAAGACTAAGGATCTTGTGATTATTGCAATCGTGTGGGTTCAAGTCCCATCTTCCGCATTGTAGTAGGATTGAACTATTGGTTCAATCCTTTTCTGTAAATATAATAGATCGATCGCTGAATATCTTAGCATTAATCCAAATTAAATGATTCATATATATGTATAATTAATGGGAAATATAGTTTTTGTGATATTCCCATTATATGTAAAAGGGCAGAAGTAATGTGAAATCGCATAAATAGCAAAATCCCATGACATTACAGCAGCGAAAGTAATGTGAAACAGAGAAAATAGCAAAATCCCATGATATTACAGTAGCCAAAGTAATGTGAAACAGAGAAAATAACAAAATCCCATGATATTACAGCAGCGAAAGTAATGTGAAACAGCGAAAATAACAAAAGCCCATGACATTATGGTAGCGAAAGTAATGTGAAACAGCGAAAACAGCAAAAGCCCATGACATTACGGTAGCGAAAGTAATGTGAAACTACCAAAAATATTAAAAACCCATTACAAGAAGCATAATAAGGATAATGGGACAGTATAAAAAGTAATAATAGCCATTACAGGGAGGTACAATTATTAAATTATTGAGTAGAAAGGATATTTTATGGGGAAAAAAGAAATGATCCTGCCATTATTGGTAGAAAGAAAAGCAGAGCTTGAGGAGGCAATCGCAAAAGCAGACGATATTTTGAAATGTCAGGTGGAAGGATGCCTTGAGGTTAACAGACACAACGATCATTACAGATATTATGTGAAACCATTTGATGAAACTGCCAAAGGCAGAGCCAAGAGGAAATATATAAAAGACATCGGGGTTGCAGAGGCAATAGCAAATTTTGATTATGCTAAACGTATACATAGGGATGCGTCAAATGAGCTTAAAAAGATTAGTGCGCTTATAGAAATGTATAGCAAATCTACAGCAGATGAGCGCTTTCGTGAACTTCATCCGGGAAGAAAACTTCTGGTAAAACCAATTCTTATAGATGATGAGCAGTATGCAGATATATGGGAATCTGCCACATACAAGAATCATAATTCATATCCAATAATTTCACCAATACAAACTGAAAATAATGAGATAGTAAGATCAAAATCAGAAAAAATAATTGCAGATAAATTAAAAATATCCGGTATTCCATATGTCTATGAAAAACCGCTGTATATAGGGAAAATCATTAAATATCCTGACTTTACGGTTTTAAATAAGAGGACAAGAAAAGAGTATTACTGGGAACATATGGGGCTTATTGATGATGTAGAATATTTAAAGAATGCGATTGAAAAGATAACAATGTACTTAAAAAATGGCATTATTCCCGGTAAAAATTTGATAATCACATATGAAACTTCGAGGCATCCATTGTCAGTAAGATCTATTGAAACCTTTATAAATGAATATTTAGTATAAAAATGATTCTAGTGTAATGACCTGTCCATATTTAGCTAAATAACTTGCCTGAATTTTCATCTGCTGCGTTGTCATCAATTGCCGTAGCCCGCTACGGCTCATTCTTCCGCCTTGCAGAATGAAAAATTCATTCTGCGTCATTTGGCTAAATAGCAACATGCCATTACACTAGGATATATTTTACAAATAATGAGCATCATTAAAATATATGGAAATTCTATTCAGGCTCGTTAAGGAGTTTTGCAAAATTTACTAATAGTATCTTATCTTTATGATTCAATTGTTTATAGATTTGGATTAATTCCTTTTCATCATTACTATAAGACTCGTGTTCTCTGTAAGGTGGATAATTGGAAAAAAATTCATTAAGGGAAATATTTAAGCCGGTACATATTTTTTCCAGTGTAGATATGGTCGGCTGGTTGTCCTTTTTAAAGAGACTGCTTAAGGATGAATATGTAATGCCAGATTCTTTTGCCAGTCTATAAAGAGTCCATTCTCTTTCGTTTAATAATGTTTGAATTCTATTTAATACGTCATTCATATTACACATCCCCTTACATAAAAACGTTATATATATTTTACTAATAATATGACGTGATTATTAGACTATAAAAAGCGTAGCACAACGACTTGCGTATATGACGCATATGCGTTATAATGTAAAAGTAATGATTATAATAAGTATGCGAGGATTTAAAAGGAGGTAATTATGCAAAAACTTAAATTTGCGGGAATTACAGTAGTATTTACAATGGCTGCGGCAGCATTTTTTACGTTGACAGACGTGCAAAATGTAATGGCAGATGAAAAGAGTGATATTAAATTGAATGTTGAAGGAAAAGCACAGACAAGGACAATAACTGAGGCAGACAGTAAAGCAATAGCAGAAGCATTTGATTATGATGTGTCAGTTATGAATCAGATTTATGTTGCAGGTGATGGTGCAACTGCATATATAGATTGGGATAATAGTGAGCTTCCGTTTTGGAAAGTGTATCATACAACAGTATTTCAGCCAGTTATGTACAGGGATAAGGATGGAAAACTTGTAGTAGAGGCAGATGATGAACAAGATAATTTGATTACAAAGAACGATGTTGAAGGTTGGTGTAATTATCCAACAACACAATACACAGATCCGTCAAAGGTAATTGGTGATACTCAGGCATATGAGGACAAAATGACACGTTTTACTCCGGCAACAAAAAACTCTGAGGATGATAATGCCGGTAAGTGGATTTCCAAACCAATAAATAGTAATTTAAATATAAGTAAAATTATTCAGGGAAATAAAGAATGTGCAATAACAGATGCATATATTATTAGGGTATATTATACAAAAGACGATAAATTAAATTATGATTTCGCAAGACAGGCATGGTATTATGCTTATGATGGTGCACATGATATCAATGGAAAATATATAGATCTCTCAACGGAGGCTAAGATAGACGCCTATAACGCAGACAGAAAATTTGGCTATACAGATTTCTGGATTCTCCCAGAAGGCGTCTCAACAGTACTTAATTTTGATGAAAATGCGGACGATTACACAGGACTAAAAAAAGACTCCGACGACTGGTATTATTTCAAAGATGGCGCAAAAGATACTTCTTACACCGGACTGTGCAAATATAATGGTTCATGGTTTTATGTAAAAAATGGCAAAGTAGATTTCAGTGCAACAACGCTGTGTAAATACAACGGCGCATGGTTCTATGTAAAGGGCGGCAAAGTAGATTTTAGTGCCACAACACTCTGTAAATACAACGGCGCATGGTTCTATGTAAAAGGCGGCAAAGTAGACTTCAGCGCAACAACACTTTGCAAGTACAATGGAACATGGTGGTATGTAAAGGGTGGAAAAATTGATTTTAAATCAACAACCCTGTGTAAATATAACGGAACATGGTTCTATGTAAATGGTGGTAAGGTAAACTTTGGTGCAAACGGACTTTGCAAATACAATGGTGTATGGTGGTATATTAAAAACGGAAGTGTAAGCTTTACAAATACCCTGTGTAAATTTAATGGAACTTGGTGGTACATAAATAATGGAGCCGTGAATTTCAACAAGACAACACTTGTAAAATATGGAAACAACTGGTATGCGGTAGCCGGCGGAAAAGTTGCCTGGGGATATACAGGAAACTTAAAATATAATGGCGGAACATATAGAGTTGTAAATGGAGTGGTAAAATTTTAGCATGAAAATGTTGGATCAATTTATAAAGTAAATATATTTTATAAGGACAAAAATAAACCATGTGGAACAGTATGAAAGACTGTTTTGCATGGTTTTTTGTATAGAAATAGAAGCAAATGTGTTGTACCATATGAACAGTTACTATATAATAAGCATACGTGATTAATATGCGATATAAAAATTTTACTATATGGGATTTTGGGGAGCAGAATTATGTTCAGCTATGAGATGATCAAGTCATTTAATGAGATGGAAATGCTTGTATATGACTATATTGTTAAAAATAAATCAAAGATCAAATATATGACTGTCCGCGAACTTGCGGATGAAGTTCATGTATCTACGGCTACCATTATGAGGTTTTGTAAGAAGGCAGGATACGAGGGATATTCTGAATTTAAGATCAATTTTAAGCAATATCTCGACCAGGAGAAGAAACAGAACCGCAAAGTAAATGAGGATGTAAAAGAACTTCAGGAATATTTCGACAAGATAAGTTCCGGCATACACCAGAGCGAGCTTGACGAGATCGCGGATGTCGTGAGGGAGGCAAAGCAGGTCATATTCATAGGACTTGGAACTTCCGGCATTTTAGGGAAATACGGTGCGCGTTTTTTCTCAAATCTAAAAAAATTCAGCCAGTATATAGAAGACCCGTATTATCCGATAATGGAGGGCATACAGGGAGCGATAATAATAGCACTTTCTGTGTCAGGTGAGACGGAACAGATAATAGCTATGACCAATGAGTTTAAAAAGTATGACTGCAAGATCATAAGTATCACGAACAAGGGAACATCGACGCTGGCACGTATATCTGACTATAATCTGTCATACTATGTTACGGATCATGAGTTAGAACATCATGTCAATACAACGACACAGATACCAGTTATATATCTGATAGAGGCGATCGGCAGACGGTTATAAACAGTAAGAAATATGTTACAAAGTGTGTCAGCTTTGTAACATATTTTTTTTGTGCGTACACGTTACATAAAACGCAGATTTGTAGAAATTTTATAAACAAGTGGTTAAAATAAAATTAAGCAAAAACAAAACGCAGATAACAAAAAAGGAGGAGAAGAAATGGCGATCGATTATCAGAAAACAGCCAAAGAACTGGTAAAAGAGCTAGGCGGCAATGACAACATTTCAAATGTTACGCATTGTGCAACACGACTTAGATTTATCTTAAAAGACGAATCTATCGTAAACAAAGAAAGGGTGGCAAAGATACAGGGCGTGATTACTACCGTACAGGCAGGTGGACAGTTTCAGGTGGTTATCGGAAATCACGTAAAGGATGCATATCAGTTTGTTACGGAACTTGTAACGATTGATGAAAATGCCGACAGCACAGGTAACAAAAAGGCAGGAATAGTAAGCAGGATCATAGATGTGATCTCAGCGATATTTGCTCCGTTTTTGTATACACTTGCTGCGTGTGGTATCCTTCAGGGAATACTCGGAGTGCTCGTAGCGCTTAATGCAATCGACACAACAGGTGGAACGTATCAGATACTTAACTTTATTTCATGGGCAGCATTTACATTTTTACCTGTACTGATCTCAGTCACAGCGTCGAAAAAGTTTAAGGTAAACACATACATCGCAGTAGTTATAGCGTGTGCGCTTGTATGCCCGGACTACATAGCAATGGTAAATGCAGGTGATCCTGTTTATTTCCTTGGTATTAAGGTACAGCTTTTAAGCTACACATCATCGGTTATACCGATTATTTTATCAATCTGGGTAGCATCATATGTGCAGAGATTTTTTGAAAAATATCTGCCAATCGTCATAAGAAATTTATTTACACCAATGTTTACGATAGCGATAATGGTACCGCTTACACTGCTTGCATTCGGACCTGTCGGAAATGCTATTGGCGGAGCAATCGGAGGCATCTACAATACACTTTACAACTTAAATCCGATCATAGCAGGTATCGTGGTCGGCGGACTCTGGGAAGTTTTGGTAATATTCGGTGTTCACTGGGGAATCACTCCGGTAACAGTAGGAAACTATGCAAACCTTGGATATGATACTTTTACAGGCTTACAGGCATCTGCGGTATTCTCACAGGCGGGGGCAGCATTTGGAGTATTTTTAAAGACAAAAGATAAGGAATTAAAAGGAATTTCAGCATCAGCAGCGATAACAGGATTTTTCGGTATCACAGAACCTGCTATCTACGGTGTAAACTTAAGACTTAAAAAACCTATGATCTGCGGATGTATCGCAGGAGCAGTCGGAGGTGCGATCGGAGGAGCATTCAGGGCAGTATCATGGGGCTACAATATGCCGGGTATTGCAACACTTCCTGCATATTTTAAAGCCGGACATATGACACAGTTTATCGGACTTTTGATCTCAATCGCTGTCGCATTCGTACTTGGAACAGTGCTTACAATGATAGTTGGATTCGAGGATAGTGCTTCTGATAACAAATCAGACAATGTATCAGCAGATAATGAAAATCGCACAAATTCAGTTGCAACAAATACATCAGACAACGCAGCATCAGCCGGCACAGCGCTTTTGGCTCCTGTCTCGGGAAATGTAATTCCTGTAAATGAGGTAAAAGATGAGGCTTTTGCATCTGAGGCAATGGGAAAAGGTGTCGGAATACAGCCGGAGGACGGAAAAGTATATGCACCATTTGATGGAAACATTGATGCAGTATTCCCGACCGGACATCTTGTTGGAATGTCAGACGCAACCGGCACGGAAATACTCATACACATAGGTGTTGATACAGTAAAACTTGAGGGTAGAGGCTTTGATCTTAAAGTTAAACAGGGAGATAAAGTAAGAAAAGGTGATCTGCTTGTAGAGTTTGACAAGGAACTTTTAGAAAAAGAAAGCTACGATACGACAGTAATGTTTATCGTGTCAGATCCTTCGAAAAATGTAAAAGTGCATGAGGGCAGAAAAACTGCTGTAAAAGACTGTGCTTTTGAGATAATCTGATATGCGGCACAAATATAGAATAAAGTCTGATAAAAGTGTTAAAAGCAGACAGCACAAAGATAAAATAAAGCCTGATAAAAGTGTTAAAAGAAGACGATGACAACAATACAAAGCAGATTTATGCAGAAAGGGGCGGCATATGTATAAATTTCCTGATAATTTCCTGTGGGGCGGTGCGGTAGCTGCCCATCAGGTAGAGGGAGGCTGGGACAAAGGCGGCAAAGGCATAAGCATAGCCGATGTCCTCACAGCCGGAGCACATGGTGTTGATAGAAAGATCACAGATGGAGTAAAAGACGGATACTATTACCCAAACCATGAAGCTGTTGATTTTTATGGACATTATAAAGACGATATAAAAATGTTCGCAGAGATGGGATTTAAATGTTTCAGGACTTCGATAGCGTGGACGAGGATATTTCCGAACGGAGACGATGAAAAGGCAAACGAGGAAGGTCTTGCATTTTACGACGATATGTTTGACGAGCTGTTAAAGTACGGAATAGAGCCGGTCATAACACTTTCACATTTTGAGATGCCTTATAATCTCGTGAAAAAATACGGTGGCTGGAAAAACAGAAAAGTCATAGATTTTTTTGTGAAGTATGCACTTACCGTAATGGAAAGATACAAGGATAAAGTAAAATACTGGATGACTTTTAACGAGATAAACAACCAGAAAAACTATAAATATCCACTTTTTGGCTATACTTGTTCAGGTGTCATATTTGGAAATGAGCCAAACCCTGAAGAATGTATGTATCAGGTTGTACATCATGAACTTGTTGCAAGTGCGCTGGTCGTAAAGGAAGGGCATAAGATAAATCCTGATTTTAAGATCGGATGCATGATGGCGTGTGTGCCTCTTTATCCGTATTCGTGCAAGCCGGAAGATATGATGTATTCTGTTGAGGCGATGCATGACAGATATTTGTTCGGTGATGTCCATGTGAGAGGAAAATATCCTTCATACATTTGGCCGGAATGGGAGAAAAAAGACATCCATGTGCAGATGGAAGCAGGCGATGAGCAGATATTAAAGGAAGGCACTGTCGATTATGTGGGATTCAGTTATTACATGACAAATGCTGTAAAAGCAGATCATGTGGCAGACGGAAACGGTGTAGATGGTTTTCCGGGAAGTGTCCCAAATCCATATGTAAAATCAAGTGACTGGGGCTGGCAGATCGATCCGGTAGGATTGCGCTATGCACTAAACCTTTTATATGAAAGATATCAGATACCGCTTTTTATAGTCGAAAACGGATTCGGAGCGATCGATGAGGTAAAATATGACGGAAGCATAGATGATGATTACAGGATCGCATATTTAAAAGCGCATATAGAAGAAATGAAAAAAGCTGTTACATATGACGGCGTAGATCTCATGGGATATACACCATGGGGATGTATCGACTGCGTATCCTTTACGACAGGAGAGATGAAAAAAAGATATGGGTTTATATATGTAGACAAAGATAATGAGGGAAACGGAACATTGAAACGCTCCCGTAAAAAATCATTTTACTGGTATAAAAACGTGATAGAAACAAACGGAGAGGAATTATAATCTGTTTGTCATAAGTGAAAGCCGCATGCCGCACAAAAAATATGTGCCATGCGGCTTTCACTTTTTGCCGGAAAATGTAAAAAAATAAAATTTATAGTTGAAATTTCTAAAATAGTTTGGTATTATATACGAGTTGCGTGAGGAAATACTTCATGTAGCAATTAAATAAACGCGGAAGTGTCGGAACTGGCAGACGAGCAAGACTAAGGATCTTGTGGCTATTGCAGTCGTGTGGGTTCAAGTCCCATCTTCCGCATTGCATTAAAAGAAGGAACCAAGTTTTAGAACTTGGTTCCTTCTTTTAATGCAAGACCGAAGCGGTCCGTGCCCCCAGATCAAGTTCTCCGCTCCGCTTCGGTCGTCGCAGGGCAAACGTCCACCGGACGTTTTGCAACATCTTCCGCATTGCATTAAAAGGAATGTGTCAAGTCATAGGAAAAATATAATCGAAAGTAATGGAAAAGAGGATAAATTATGATAAGGAAAATTGTAAGTGGAAAAGATATTTTCGCTAAAAAGGCACAGCCTGCAACTGAAGCTGATAAACAGGTGGTTACAGACCTTTTGGATACGCTGCGTGCAAACAGTGAAGTGTGTGTAGGAATGGCTGCAAATATGATAGGTGTAAATAAATCTATAATTGTTGTATCAGCGGGACCATTCCAGTTTGCGATGATAAATCCTGTTATAACAAAAAAATCCGGTGAGTATAAAACGCAGGAGAGCTGCCTGTCACTTATAGGGGTAAGACCATGTATCAGATATGATGAAATTGAAGTTGATTATCTGGATCAAAACTTTAAACCACAGCATGGAAAATATACAGGCTGGACGGCACAGATAATCCAGCATGAAATAGACCACTGTAACGGAGTGGTAATATAGCATAAAAAAACACTTTCCATATGCAAAACCTTGTGCTATAATGGAGGAACGAATTGGAAATTTTAATGATACGATATTAATAGTATCAGTCTAAAAGGAAAAGGAGAAAAATATGAAACACGTAAAGACATTAAATACAAGAAAGTTACAGAATACAATTAAAAAAGGCGGCTGTGGAGAGTGCCAGACTTCTTGCCAGTCAGCATGTAAGACATCATGTACAGTAGGAAACCAGACTTGCGAGCAGTACAAATAACAGAGATTTAAAAAGTGTGCGTTAGGCGCACACTTTTTTGCTGTATAGGTTTGGTGTATAGAAATTAATTTACGATCAACAGAGAGTTATAGAAAGAGAGGAATATTGTAGTGGTTCATCAGTATAAGAACAACGGCTATAATATTGTCTTAGATGTCAATAGTGGTGCCATTCATGTTGTAGATGACGTCACATACGATGTTATTGAAATGTTCGAAGAACATTCAGCTAAGGAGATTATTGAAAAGTTAGAGGAAAAATATCCTAAAACGGAGATAGAAGAGGCAATAGAAGAGGTAAATGAGTTAAAGAACAACGAAGAACTCTTTACCGAAGATGTATATAAAGAGCGCATTATAGATTTTAAGAAGAGACAGACAGTTGTAAAAGCACTCTGTCTTCATATAGCGCACGACTGTAACCTTGCATGTAAATATTGTTTTGCAGAAGAAGGCGAGTATCATGGAAGAAGGGCTTTAATGTCATATGAGACAGGAAAGCAGGCATTAGACTTCCTTATTGCAAATTCAGGCAGCAGGAGAAATCTCGAGGTGGATTTCTTTGGTGGAGAGCCGCTTATGAACTTCGATGTTGTAAAGCAGCTTGTTGCATACGGCAGGGAGCAGGAGAAACTTCACGATAAACATTTTAGATTTACACTTACGACAAATGGTGTACTTTTAAATGACGATATAATGGAATTTGCCAATAAAGAGATGGACAATGTAGTGTTAAGTATTGATGGTCGAAAAGAAGTCCATGATAATATGCGTCCATTCAGGAAAGGTGCGGGAAGCTATGACCTTATAGTTCCTAAATTCCAGAAATTTGCTGAGAGCAGAAATCAGGATAAATATTATGTAAGAGGTACATATACACATTTCAATACCGATTTTTCAAAAGATGTGCTTCATCTGGCTGATCTTGGGTTCAAGCAGATATCTGTTGAGCCTGTAGTGGCACAGCCTACAGATGCATATGCGTTAAAGGAAGAGGATCTTCCGGTATTATTTGATGAATATGATAAGCTTGCAGCCGAGATGGTTAAGAGAAACAGACAGGGAAATGGATTTAACTTCTTCCATTTTATGATAGATCTTGAAGGTGGTCCTTGTGTATACAAGAGACTTTCAGGATGTGGCTCAGGAACAGAATATCTTGCAGTTACACCTTGGGGAGATCTCTATCCATGTCATCAGTTTGTAGGAAACGAAGATTTCCTTATGGGAAATGTCTGGGATGGCATAAAAGCCACAGACATCCAGGATGAATTCAAATGCTGTAACGTATACGCAAAAGAAAAATGCCGCAACTGTTTCGCAAGATTTTATTGCAGCGGCGGATGTGCAGCAAATTCATATAATTTCCATGGAACTATCACAGATGCGTATGACCTTGGATGTGAGCTGCAGAAGAAGCGTATTGAATGTGCTATAATGATAAAGGCAGCTGAGGCTGACAGCGCACATTAATCATTGTTCGAGGGGCAGCGGATCTAACCGCGGCTTAATATATAAAACAGGAAGGTAAGGCGAAAATGAAAAAAGGAAAGGCAGTCGTAATTCTTGTATTCATACTTGCATGCGTTGGATTTTTTGGCTGGTATGGAACAACAATAATTACTGACACACAAAAAAAGCAGGAAGCAACTGCTGACGGCGAAGATGTTTCTGAGAAGAAATTCCAGAACATTAAGCTTGGTCTTGATCTGTCAGGTGGTGTATCGATCACTTATCAGATAAAGGATGAAAATCCTTCAAAGACAGACATTAAAGACACAATTGCAAAACTTGAGGAACGTGCCGGAAGCTACACTACAGAGTATTCTGTATACCAGAATGGTGATGACCGTATCACTGTAGAGATACCTGGTGTAGATGATCCTAACGAGATCCTTGAGGATTTAGGAAGCCCTGGATCACTGTATTTCATATCACAGTATGATTCTGACGGAAATGCTAACTACACAGCAGACAGCTCTGTTGATGGTGGTTACAAGTTAAATTATGATATCCAGAAACTTATCGATAATGGTTCGGTAGTTATGGATGGGAACGATGTAAAGAGTGCAGAAGCCACTTATCAGCAGGAGTCACAGACTTCTTCACAGGAGCCGGTTGTAGAACTCAAACTCAAAGATGATGCAATCGATAAATGGGGTGAGGTTACAACAGCAGCCAAAGAAAAAGGCCAGTCTATAGGTATCTACTATGATGACCATTTCATCAGTGTTCCTACAGTAAGTGCTGCGATAACAGATGGAAACTGCGTGATCAACGGAATGAAAAACTATGATGAGGCAACGCAGCTTGCCACATTTATCCGTGTCGGTGCAATCAATCTCGAACTTGAGGAGATGGAGTCAAACGTAGTAGGTGCACAGCTTGGAAGCGCAGCTCTTACAAATGCAGTAAAGGCCGCAGTTATCGGTCTTATACTTATCATGGTATTTATGATCGTATTCTACGGAATACTTGGTGTTGCTGCATCTGTGGCACTTTGTATTTATTCAACACTTACAGTTGCATTTATTTACTGGTTTGAAATTACTCTTACGCTGCCGGGTATCGCAGGTATTATACTTGGTATCGGTATGGCGGTCGATGCAAACGTAATCGTATTCGCACGTATCAGAGAGGAAATCTCAGCAGGAAAAACAGTTTATGCAGCGATAAACGAAGGATACAAAAAGGCATTATCAGCTATCCTTGATGGACAGATAACAACATTCCTTGCAGCACTTGTTCTTATGATCCTTGGATCAGGTACTGTAAAAGGATTTGCATATACACTTATGATTTCAATCATCCTTTCTATGTTTACAGCACTTGTTGTTGCAAAATATATAACAAGAGCTCTTTATGCTGTAGGATTTAGAAAAGAGAAACTTTATGGTAAAGCTAAAAAGAGAAAACCTGTCAAGTTCATCAAAAACAGGGTTAAATACTTTATTATTTCAGCTGTTATCATTTTAGCGGGTATTGTCGGAATGGCAGTACACGCAGCAAACGGAAGCCATGCATTAAACTACAGTCTTGAGTTTATGGGCGGAACTTCTACAACTGCTGATTTTGGAAAAGAGTACACTGCTTCAGAGGTAGAGTCAGATATAGTACCTGCTGTATCAGATTTACTTGATGACAAATCTGTACAGGTTACAACTGTAAGTGGAAGCTCAAAAGTAACATTAAAGACGCGTACACTTTCACTTGATGAAAGACAGAAACTTGAAGATTTACTTACAAGCAAGTTCAATGTGGATGATTCTACTATCGAGTACCAGAGTATCAGCTCAACAGTCAGTGGTGAGATGAGAAAGAATGCTGTAGTCGCTGTTATCGTTGCATGTATATTCATGCTCCTTTATATCTGGTTCAGATTTAAAGATATCAGATTTGCGACAAGTGCTATCCTTGCACTCGTACATGATGTGCTTGTAGTTATAACAGCATATGCACTTATCCGTATTTCTGTGGGAAGTACATTTATTGCATGTATCCTTACGATCGTAGGATACTCTGTAAATGATACGATCGTTATTTTCGACCGAATCCGTGAAAACCTGCATGGAATTAAAAAGACAACACCACAGGATCTTGCAGATATTGCAGATGAGTCACTCACACAGACACTTTCACGAAGCATTAATACATCACTTACAACATTTATAATGGTATTACTGCTTTACATCCTTGGTGTAGCATCTATCAAAGAGTTTGCACTTCCACTTATGGTAGGTCTGTTATGTGGTGCATATTCATCAATCTTTATCGCAACAGAGATCTGGTATGTGATGAAGCTTCATCTTGGCAAAGGAAAAATTGTTAAAAAAGCTGAAAAGAAAGCTAAATAATTCCAAAGCCAGGAAATAATCCAGATAAAATATAAAAACCATCGGAAACATCTGATCATGTCTCCGGTGGTTTTATTTTGCCGGTATGAAAACTTGCAGGCATAGTATGAAAATGATACAATATACTGAACAAAGATTCGAGGAAATGAAATGGAAATAGTATTAGTTTATTTACTTATAATGAATGTTGCCGGTTTTGCGGCTATGGGAATAGATAAATACAAGGCAAAAATGAGAAAATGGAGAATTCCTGAAAAGACATTGTTCGGACTGAGCCTTCTTGGAGGAAGCGCCGGAACGTGGGCAGGAATGTATGCATTTCATCATAAGACCAAACACTGGTATTTTGTCAAAGGAATGCCGGCGATATTTTTTATACAGCTTGTGATACTTAGCATACTATACAGACAGTATTATTAGATAAGGAGTCAGGATAAATGGCGTTTTGTCATCTTCACACCCATACCGAATACAGTCTTTTGGATGGGTCGAACAAAATAAAAAATTATATAGCGCGGGTCAGGGAGCTTGGAATGAACAGTGCTGCCATAACTGATCACGGAAACATGTATGGAGTTGTGGAATTTTACAAAACAGCAAAGGCAAACGACATCAACCCGATAATAGGATGTGAGGTTTACGTGGCACCGAATTCCAGATTTGACAGGGAATTAAGCCATGGCGAGGACAGGTATTACCATCTTATCCTGTTAGCAGAAAATAATAAAGGTTATGCAAACCTCATGAAAATAGTGTCGATCGGATTTACAGAAGGATATTATTACAGGCCGAGGGTTGATTTTGAGACTCTTGAAAAGTATCATGAGGGGCTTATATGCCTTTCGGCGTGTCTTGCCGGTGAGATACCGAGATATATTGTAAGAGGGCTTTATGAGGATGCAAAGAAAATAGCTGAAAAATACAGGGATTGTTTTGGAAAAGACAACTTTTTTCTGGAACTTCAGGATCACGGCATAGACGATCAGAAACTTGTAAACCAGCAGCTTATCAGGATGAGCCAGGAACTGGGGATAGAGCTTGTATGTACGAACGATGTGCATTATACATATGAGACTGATGTGGAAGCACATGATGTGCTTCTTTGCATCCAGACGGGCAGGAAGGTTTCTGACGAGGACAGGATGCGTTACGAAGGTGGACAATTCTTTGTAAAAAGCGAAGAACAGATGAGAAAACTGTTCCCGTATGCGCTTTCCGCTGTTGAAAACACTCAGAAAATTGCCGACAGATGTAATGTGACAATTGAATTCGGAAACTATAAAATCCCAAAGTATAAGGTCCCTGATGGATACAGCAGTGCTGAGGAATTTCTTACAGAACTTTGCGAAAAAGGATTTGAAGAGAAATATACCGGCTGTGGTGAGTATGGGAAGGAACAGCTTAAAGAAATCCATAAGGATATGGAATATGAGCTTGGAATAATAAAGACGATGGGATTTATCGAGTATATTCTTATTGTATGGGATTATATAAACTGGTGCCGGACCCACGACTGCTGGGTTGGACCGGGACGAGGCTCTGCGGCGGGAAGCCGGGTATGTTACTGTACAGGAATTACTGATATAGATCCGGTTAAATATAATCTGCTCTTTGAGAGGTTTCTCAATCCAGAGCGTGTGTCAATGCCTGATATTGACGTTGATTTTGAGTATGCTGAAAGGTACAGAGCCATAGAATATGTCCAGGAAAAATACGGACATGATTCAGTTACGCAGATAGTCACATTTGGAACGATGGCGGCACGCGGGGTTATAAAATCAGTCGGAAAAGCACTTGATTTTCCGTATGCCGAGACTGACAGACTGGCAAAGATGATTCCACAGGAGCTTAATATCACAATAGATAAGGCACTCCAGATGAACCCGGAATTTCGGGGCATATATGAAAGTGACAAGTCAGTCCATGATATGATAGATATGGCAAAGAAGCTTGAGGGGCTTCCAAATCATACATCAGTCCATGCGGCAGGAGTTGTTATTTATCCGGGAGTCGCAAGCGATTATGTTCCGCTTGGCAGGGCAAATGACGGCAGCCCTACAGCTGAGTACAACATGGTGCAGCTTGAGGAACTTGGACTTTTAAAGATGGATTTCCTTGGTCTTAGGACACTTACAGTGTTAAAGGATTCCGTTAAAAATATAAAAGCATCAAAGGGAATAGATGTTGACATAGATCACATAGACTTTAATGATAAAGGAACACTTGATTTTATAGGGACAGGAAAGACAGAAGGAGTATTCCAGCTTGAGTCTGCGGGAATGCAGAACTTCATGAAGGAACTTCATCCGCAGAACTTTGAGGACATAGTAGCCGGTATATCGCTTTACCGTCCGGGACCTATGGATTTTATCCCAAACTATATAAAAGGAAAAAATAATCCGGGGGAGATATCTTATGTAACGCCTGAGTTAGAGAGTATTCTAGAACCGACATACGGATGTATAGTATATCAGGAGCAGGTAATGCAGATCGTGCAAAAGCTTGCCGGATATACGATGGGACAGGCGGATAATATTCGTCGTGCCATGAGTAAGAAAAAACAGTATGTCATAGATGCTGAGCGAAAGAGCTTTGTTTATGGTGATCCGGAACGTAATATAAAAGGCTGTGTCGCAAACGGGATTGATGAGAAAGCGGCAGACAGTATTTATGATTCGATGGTGGATTTCGCTAAATATGCTTTCAACAAATCCCATGCTGCGGCATATGCCAAAATAAGTGTCCAGACTGCATGGCTTAAAAATTATTATCCGGTTGAATTTATGGCTGCACTTATGACTTCTGTAATAGACAATTCTACAAAGGCAGCAGAATACCTTTACAGCTGCCGTGCAATGGGGATAAAGGTGCTGCCTCCTGATATAAATTGTGGACAGGGAGAGTTTACAGCTGAGGGAGATTGTGTAAGATATGGTCTTTATGCGATAAAATCGCTTGGAAGACCCGTAATAGACAACATAATAGAAGAACGCAGCATAGGTGGAAAATACCGCACACTTACAGATTTTATAGAGCGCATGTCAGACCGTGACATAAATAAACGTGCTATAGAAAACCTTATCAAAGCAGGGGCATGCGATACACTTGATGGAACAAGAAAGCAGATGACACTTGTATATGCATCTATTGCAGATAAGGCTGCACATGACAGAAAATCCACAATGGCAGGCCAGATGTCTTTGTTTGACATGGTATCGGACGAAGAAAAGAAAGAATACGAGATCAGATATCCTGATGTAGGGGAGTTTGATAAAGAAGTTTCCCTTGCCTTTGAAAAGGAGGTTTTGGGAATATATTTAAGCGGTCATCCACTTGAAGAATATATGGATAAGCTTTCAAAAAATGCCACGGTAAATGCCATCGACTTTGTCAGGGATGAGGAGACACAGGCGGTTAAGGTTATGGATAATTCCCATGTGGTTGTAGGTGGAATGATCGCAGCAAAGACGATCAAGTTCACAAAGAACAACAAAGCTATGGCCTTTATCACGATAGAAGACTTAACCGGCTCTGTCGAAGTTATAATATTTCCACGGGACTATGAACGCTACCAGCGGTATATAAATGATGATGCAAAGATTTTTGTAATAGGAAGAGCGACGGTCGAGGATGAACAGAACGGAAAAATAATCTGTGAAAGGATCATTTCATTTGACGAGACGCCAAAGAGCCTGTGGCTGAAGTTTGAAAACATGGAAGAATACACAAAGCACGAAAGCACTATCATGCAGCTTCTTCGTTCTTCAGACGGAAATAATGATGTAGTAATATACATTTCAAGCACGAAACAGATGAAAAAGCTCGGAAGAAATTTTACAGTAAATGCGGATACGGAACTTGTTGGAAAATTGCAGGCTGTGATCGGTACAGAAAATGTGAAAATAGTTGAAAAGAATATTGAAAAAAGTTAGCGAAACAAGTACAATATATAGGGATTAGACTAAATGATAATTTTTTAACATATGGAGGTTATACCAATGGCAAAAGAGATTAACA
>ERZ825324.2454-NODE-2454-length-19227-cov-3.226111_pt1 | contig 19227 bp, 13 predicted proteins | sample MGYA00519859_ERZ825324 | MGnify/ENA primary metagenome ERZ825324 (study PRJEB31778, sample SAMEA3449198) | human gut metagenome | biome: human gut; feature: human-associated habitat; material: faeces | place: United Kingdom | collected 2010/2012 ... | reverse complement strand
TCTGTCGCCGATGAAGAGTGACGTTCAATCTCATCAACGTCAACATAATCAGATAGGCCGTCAGAACATATCACATAGCGGTCACCTTCGACAATGCGCGTAGGTGTCACGTCGATGAAAGCATCTTCAATTCCAAGACAGTTATACATCAGATGCGCGGGGGCTGAAGAATCATTGAGCCGCTCACGCTCTGAATGGTCTTTGGTGAGAAGTCGGAAATTCTCATGCCGCAACCGATATACCTGCGAATCTCCGCTGTTGACAAGATATGCCTGGTCAAAGTAGAGCAACAGTCCCGTCATGGTTGTAGCCATACCATTGCCTGCCGCTGCGGTCATGATCGACTCATTGGCTATATGAAACCACCTCTTGATATGCTGAATCAGTTCGTTGGCGTCAAGTCCTTCGGGAAGGTCGTCGACAAAAGACTCAAACATTTCGCACGCCATTCGGGAGGCACGGTCTCCGTCGGCACGACCGCCAAGGCCGTCGCAGACTATCGCTCCGAATTTCATACCCTTGGCCGGGATCTGGAACTCAAATGAATCTGAGTCGTCACGGATAGTCTGACCTCCGATATATGCCATGTCCTCATTTCGCGAGCGTACGGCTCCGACATGGCTTATTGCTTCATATCTGATTCTCATTCTGCCACAAAATCATAAAAGTTAGCTAATCTTACCGTATCACCGACATGGAACGGGAGCGGATTGTAGCACCATTGTCCATTGACAGCAGTGCCATTGCGCGAACCGAGGTCGCTGATAATCCACCGGTCTCCTTCGGCCCAGATCTGGGCATGCCGGGCCGAGACATATTCAAGCCTGCTCAGCATAGCCTGATAAGGGCCTTCCAGACGTCCCAGCACTGCGCCATTCTGCAGATCCAGGATGATACTCTCCTGCCGGCATACAAGTTTTGTCGCTACAACAGGCTTCTGAGGCTGAGCAGACGCAGTGTCATTTGCTCCGGCAAGTTCTTCGGCGGGAGCGAGTTTTGAACCGCACATGCCGCAGCGCTTTCCTTCACCCTTGCCGGGCGTATGACATTCGGGGCAAAGATATATTTTCGTGCCGCACTGGTCGCAGAACCAGCTGTCGTCGTCGATACATGATTTACAATTCTGACACTTCATCGTATTTTCATATCTTCAAAGGTAAACAGATAGAGGTCATCGCGGGTATAATTCCCCTGCCGTCTCAGCCTCGCACCCTGATTGATGCGAACCTGATTGAAATATTTGACGGCCTCAGCCGCATTACCGAAATTGGATGTACGGTTGCGCACGAGTCTGTCAAAAAAGCGATGCATTTCTTCTTCGGCAGCTTCTGTCATTCTCATGCCATTGTTACGGCAGATATTTTCAAAAATAGCAGAGAGATTATCAGCGGAGTAGTCTTCGAAATAGATCTTCTTTTCGAAGCGGCGGTCGATGCCTGTGTTTGTGGCTTTCCAAGCCTCCATCTCACGGGGATAACCGGCTACAATAGCCACCATCTTCCCTTTCAGGTCATTGAGCAGGGTCAGCAATTCAGGAGTCGCATCCTTCTCTCCATAACCGCCGTCATGAAGTCCGTAAGCCTCGTCAATGAACAAAACGCCACCGACACCGCGTTTCACCATCTTGCGGGTCTGTTTGGCAGTCTGGCCCACAAACCCTATTATCAGGTCGCCGGGGGTAATTTCCAGAAGCTTGTTTGTAGGGAGCAGACCGAGAGAATAGAATATATTCCCCATAATACGTGCCACAGTCGTCTTACCTGTGCCCGGATTCCCTAAAAACTGATAATGAAACATCGGAATCTCAGGCTTCCGGCCTTCCACGCGTGCACGTTCCTGCTCCGTAAAAATGGCATCAGCGAGAGTGCGGATCTCCTTCTTCACACCATCCAGGCCGACGAGCTGGTCGAGTTCGCGGAAACATTCTTCCATGTCGACTATCCGCGGCTCCTCGTAGGGTATATCGGCTTTTCTGATGCGCATCATCTCTTCGCTTGGAATGTCATAGAGATCAAATTCCTTTTGCAGACGGTCGCCCTGACGCGCCATAGTTTCCTTAAACAGGGCTATGACACTGCGGGCATTGCCGAAATTTTCATCCTTCGCAGCCACCATTCCGCAGATAGCCTTGCGGAGGAGTTCCACTGCATCATCGTCGATCCGCATTTTCTGGCGGTTCACCTGCTGCAAGTATATTTCTTCCAGTTCGGTAGCGGAATAATCGACAATATGAATCCTGTTGGAGAACCGACTGGCCAACCCAGGGTTGGCATTCGCTATAAATTCGTCAATCAGATTCTTATATCCGGCGATTACTGTGATGAACTTTCCTGCGTCGCTGACCATACGTGTCATAAGACTCTCGACGGCTGCCTTGCCGTCCTGACTTTGATCGTTGGGGTTGTCCATCGGGATAAGATTATATGCCTCATCAATGAAAAGAATGCCTCCCAACGCCTCATCCACGGCGTCGTTCATGTTTTTTGCCGCAGAGTTGGAATAGCTGTCAAGGAGGTTCTTTTTTTCTTTCACCACGACCTTGTCTGTAGGCAGGATGCCCGCAGCCTTAAACACTTGACCGAGGCGTTTGGCAACCTCGGTCTTGCCGGTGCCGGGGTTGCCGGTAATGGCGATATGGATACCCTCGCTGGAAGGGTCGACCAAGCCACGCTCCACTCGCTGACGCTGTATTATGGCTTTGCCTACAATCGAGCGTATATCCTTCTTTAGATTTCCAAGGCCCACCATATCATCGAGCGAGGCAAGCACGTCCTCCACTGTGCGCCGTGTCTGAGCTTCCTTCCCCTGAATATCTTCCAGAGTGATTTCAGGGATAGCCGAAGGATCTTCCGCGAGTCGCTGTTTTAGTCGGCTCACCGCCCTTGAATAGACATTGCGCACGTCGCGGGCGTTGCCGAAGTCTTTCAGACGCATATTGTACATATTCTGAAAGAAACTGAGCAACTGCTTGTCGGCCTCCGGCGAGATGGCATATCCTTCCTCGCCGCGCTCTACCATGCCGCGGAAAATTCCGGTGAGTTCATCAGGCTTATAATCGCGGAAATGGATGATTTCATTGAAGCGCGACTGGAATCCGTCATTGAGTTTATTGAGTGCCGCCATATCCTTTTCATATCCGGCGAGAATCATCACGAGCTTGCCACGCTCGTTTTCGGCATAGCGTATCAGAGCGTCCATTGCGTCCTTGCCATGGTCGTTGTTTACGAGTTGATATGCTTCGTCAATGAAGAGTACTCCGCCCATGGCTTTGCTGACCCATTTCTCGACCAGTTTGGCTGTGTCGCCCACATACTGTGATATGAGACTGTCGGCGCCAATTTCCACGAAATGGCCTACAGGCAGAGCTCCAAGTGCGTTGAGGGCATCGCCGAATATTCGTGCCATAGTGGTCTTGCCGGTACCGGGATTGCCGAGGAAAATGAAATGATCCTTTATCCTGGGCTTGCGGCCATCCTTCACATCCTGCTGGATATTACGTGTAATGGTTCTGACCTTGGCCTTTATATCCTCTACCCCGACATACTTGTCAAACTCCGCCATTATTTCATCCAGGCTCTTGCGGATGAACTCGGTGCCGTGCACAAATTCGGGGCCTACCTCATATGCATCTGCGGGCAGATCGAGGGCGGCTGTACTGATATTCTCGGCGCGTCGGCGGGCATTGTGACCGTTGATGCCGAGTGCTGTATTCGGATTTCGCTGGTCATTTACAAATATTCTTTCCAATTTTTCCCTTGCCTCCTGCGACAAAATGCGGTGTTCACGCTCAAGAATATCACAGGCTATGCTGACCATGCCCTGCACTGTAATATCATTGGTCTCAAGAAAATAGCTGATAGGATTCTTCGCTTCCGGATTAGCTTCGAAGAATCGCTTAAGGTCATCGTCACCAATTATCACCACCACCGGCATCTCCTCATCGCTTCGCCAGTCAGCGACATAACGAAGCACACCGTCGAGTTCCACTATCTCGGAAACTTTCTCTGTGGGACAAAGACGATGAGCCTCATCCACTATAATCATGTGAGGATCCGGTATGATCTCATCCTTCTGAAGAGCTTCAATCCATCCCTTATACTCCACCGGCTTTATGATTTCCGGCTCGGAACTATTCAATATGCCCATGTCAGACAACGCTACGGCTATGGCACGCGACACCGACTTCTTGCCGGTTCCCGGATTGCCGGTAATTACGAAGCTCAATGGAAGACGCCCCTTCACACCGCTTTTGCGACACCAGTCGGCTCGTTTTTTTGTCTTACGCATAACCTCCTCCAACTGTTCTACAATAGTATTTTTATCATAGAGTCGGCTCAGCGGACCGCCCTGGATATCGGCAGCCGTATGCGCGTTGTCGGCGAGTTTGTCGCCGCACCACTTGCAGTATCGGGCTATGTCGCGGTTCTTCCGGCCGCATTTATCGCATTTCATTTTCTGTTCTCTGTTTGTTTATAATTGACGGTACGACGGTTGCCCTTGGAATTTGCATAAGTACCTGTGAAAATACGGGCTTCGGCATCAGCCTGCTCCACAGGTTCAAGGCTGAGTGTCACTACCGGATTATCGGGAAGATAAAAAAAGCCGGGTAAGTCGGATTTTTCCTTCGACACCATTACCTGCCGCATCTCGCCGGCCCTGTAATTTATGGTCATGTCAGCCTCCCATCTGCCATCCTTGTTCTGATAAAGCTTTATGGAGCTTGGGGTTCCTTGTACATCTCCCGTGTATGCACCTTCAAACGACCGGGTGACCTCCACTGCTTCGGTGTTGTCATAATTCTTTATTACCCAACCACAAAGGAAGACCCCTCCGGCAGTCAGCGCCAGCATCAGCAGAGCGTTTTTTATCAGACCCGACATGTGCGAATTGGCATAAGCCGTATTCTCATTGATGTCTTTAACCGGATAGTCCAGCCCTTTGCCGGGGAGAAGAATATGGCGTGTATTGAAAGCAAGTCCAGCCCTGTGGCGCTGTTTGATCTCGCTCAAAGTCAAATCGGATGTCCCGAAACGTTTGCCGATCTTAATAAAAATCTTGCGGCCGAAGAAAACCACAGTCAGAAGCAAAAGCACTATGACAAGCCATGGCACTACCGGGGCAAGGAATTTGAACAGCACTTCTGTGAGCGCATACGTTACGATTCCACCGAGCGCCATTCCGAAAATGCCCCCGTCGACACAGCAGATGGCCGCGATGATTCCCAGAATAATGGCGGTCACATGGCCGATGGATTTCATTGCAGCCTCTAACGGTATGCTTCCTGTGGTGACCGAGAGATAACACATGGCGCCACAGACACATAGCATCGGAATGAAACAAAAGAGAATCGCAAGCATCTGCACAGTGCGCACCTTTGCCCATGCCCGTTTGTTGCGCGAAACAGCACCATCGATGTCCGACGCCGGCTGCTTGTTGCACCGTTGCACATAAGAGCTTTTTGTAAGACGGCGGTCAATGAACTCATACATTTCAAGAGTGCGGGCTGTATATGACTTGGCCTTATAATCAGCATTTGGATCTTCCTGAAAGAATAGACCAAGCCAGTGGACAAGGAAATTCTGCTCCTTTTCGGTAAACTTGGAAAGGTTCACCTTGTCAAGATCATCGGGTCGTGTAAATGTATGCCCGTGAAGAGTGACTGGCAGCACACTCCCATGCCATCCGGCCAGAATCTTCAACCCGGCTGTCTCGGCTCCATAAGGCGCTGCTTTCTTCTTGTTGTCCGCCGAATCAAGTTCCATGCAATAGTTGGCATAGCTGATCTGCTTTTGGTACTTCTCTTTGGAAAGCAGGTATGCTTCAAGCATGGAACCCTTGAATTTTCTCCAGTCAACCAGCTCGATATATTCACCTGTCTCAACGCGCAGACATTCCTGCCTGGCAATGAATTCCGCTATCTTTTCAGGTGTTGACAACTGTGTCTTATCAAGCGGCTCATTGTCAAATCCGACACCGGGCAAAATGGCATGATGCACCAGAGCATTGCGATCCACATTCCCGTCATTTTTTGAAAGTATGGTTCTTGCGCGGCCGCACATCACCGGATCAACATTCTCAAGCCACTGCAGGAAGTCACATCTGGACTGATAGAAGAGATAGATGCTGTCGGCCGCCTTGAACGCCTCCAGGTATTCTGTAAGGTTTCGCACATTCCTGCAAACTTTTCCATTATTTTTGACCGGCACAGGATATGGAAGTGTCTTGTCAAGTCTGAACGCCAGCTCAAAAATCAGCGATGCATTCTTGCTTGCGCCCTTGGCGGCAAGGTGTTTTATCTCGCTGCCAAGCCCGACAGCACGGCAGTATGCCCAGATCTTTTCCTCATAACTACCAATAGCATTCTTATAGAAGGCTGCGTTATTGAGAAGTTCCTTGGCAAGTAGCACCTGTGTTGAAATAGCGTCGCCTTTCACACCGTAGAACGGCATGTCGGGAACCAGTTCAAGACAAGCCGCATACAATCCGGTATCGGTATTCGACGGATACTCCATCTCGGTAATCTCGCGCATTCTCAGTGCCATTTCCGGGCGTCCGGCGTCTTCAAGCCAGTCGGCTATCCTGTCGCTGTAGAGATACTTCTTTGCAAGCTCCTGATTGTCCCACATCATTGCACCGAGCTCCTCGTGACTGTGGGCTATGAGATTCTTTTCACCGCTGAAGACAATCCTGTAATCATTGAGCTCATTATCAGATGCCGTGTCATGGTAGATGATCTCACCCGATGCCCATCGTTTGATGTCATCAAAACCGGCCCGTTTCTCTGGATTGTTGCGCGTCAAGGCTTTGATAAGCGAAAGCATATGCTCACTCATCTCCTTACGGCTGGGATAAGGCAATTCCTCGTCGAGTTTCTGACGAACCAGTTTCTGCTCGTCGGCAATGAGCAGTCCCTCACCTCGCCACAGGGCCAGCAACGACATGCCCATCGAATAAAAATCTACCTTGGCATCGACATAAGTCGTTTGCCCGGGAATGTTGATGTATAGTTCCGGGGCTGTGTAAATTTTGGTTCTACCGTCATCGCTGACAGCCCTGCCGTCCTTGTCGAGAATCTTGGCGAAGCCCCAGTCGGCAAGCACAAATTTAGTCCGTGCCTCATCGGTAAACATGAAATTGGCAGGCTTAACATCGCGATGGACAATACCTTTTCTATGCAGAAAATCTATGGCTGCCGTCATCTTCAAAGCAATCTCCTTCAGCTGCACCTCATTGCCTGCCAGTTGCACGGTGGCGAGTGAGCCGCCAGAGCATAATTGCATCACCTCATAATCGAAACTGACACCCGACTGATCGTCATGCCATGTGCCATGGTCAAATATGTCGACCAGCAATCCGCTGCCTCGCAGCTTCATGATTCTATCAAGCACTTCATGATCAGGACTTATGCCATATCGGTATATTTTCAAAGCATAGCGCTTCCCATCCGCCTCCACCTCGAAAATCTTGGCCTCACCAGACTCCTCATAGATGACACGCAAATTGCGATACATCACCTTATTAAGCACAAAAACTGAATAAATTGGCACGTCGTAGCGCTGCGTAGCCCCAGGGGTAATACCTGCAGTGCCTGTATCGCTTTTCTGCGGTCCGCCCTGCCCCCATCCCGGCTTTGCATTTCTAGATGTATCGCTTTTTTGAGGAGGAGTGTCTCCCCATTTCGGACGCTTATGCGATCCGGTGTCGCTCTTTTGCGGCGAGGCGCCCCAGTTGTTATTGCTCATATCGATATCAGTCAATTATAGATTGTTTTGTCTCCACTTCCTTCTCGAAGAATACCCATTTGCCACCAAGCTGGGGCTCGGCACATTCATTAGGACATTTGTGGAAGCAACCGCAGTAATTGCATACCCATCCCTGCTTCACGAGTTCTATTCTGGTAGTGGTAATAATTCGAGCACTGAAGAAATCGCGCTGCTCCTCGGGAGTGGCAGCCGAATCGGGCAACATGGCGTCCATGTGCATCTGAAGTTCAGCCATCTTTGATTTGTATAACTTCATGGCGTCCTCGGCCCTCTGTATCAGGAACTGTTTTCGCTCGCGTGTTCGGGTAACGGGGGCCGGATCATCCGCAGGAGCCGATGGTGGCGGAGGATTGGCGATCCCGGCAAAGAGGTCTCTATAGGCATCAATTATCTGCCGGTCTTCGTCGCTAAGCCTCACACTCCGGTCGGGTGCCTCATTGTATTGATCGGCGGCTTCGGCTTCGCTTATTATCTTCTCCAGTTCCGCCATCTCCCTGACAAGCTGCTCAGCGCGCTGGAAATGCGGATCGAATTTAGCTTCCGTCAAGGCTTTCTGCGCCTGCTCATTGAGCGGTGCAAAGCAGTTCTTACAGAAACTGCGGAAATTGAGCGTTCCGCAATGCGGACATGTTATACCTTCTCGATTGTTGCCGCACTCGGTGCAGAAGCGCATGCCGGGTTCTACAGGAGCACCGCAGAACGTACACCGACCGTTGTCTTTGTCCATTTTATTGGCAGCACGATAGCGGCGGAAGCCAGGCGCTTCCTGCTGATTCCGTTTTTCCTGATATCTGTATTTATCTTTATGAAGTTCCATGGTGGTTGGTCTAATCTCAGTCAAACATTACTCCGGGGTTCATATATGCGGGAGAATTCCATTCGATTGCTCTTTTAGCCAGTTCTGCCTTTTTCGCCGTCCAATATGCGAAGCAGAAGCCCATGCCGCGTGGGATCCCTTTTAGTCCCTTAGCTATCTTGCGTTCTACTTCAGAAATGGCCCTTTCATACTCTTCGCTGCGTTCAACAGGGTCAAACTTAAGATGCCGTCTGTAACGCTTGCAGAAATCCTCCATAGTGACGGAAGTGTCAATATAGTCGCGCAGCATACGAAGCGCTTTATCGTTTGCGGTATCTCCGGGATTCAGCCTTTCTATTTCTTCGCGCACAGTTATGCAGAAACGAGGAGACTCTGTCTCTACCATATGGTCGAGCATCTGATTAAGGAGATTGGCTTTATCGGCAGATGTCTCGTACTCTCCGGGATAAGTGTCGGGTAAAGACAGCATCAGCCCGAAAGCTTCGCGTCCGAGCTCGATGTTCTTCCAGCTGTCACCCATCGAGTTATAGTTTCTGACCATTTTTCTGAAAATGGTTCCCAGTTTCATTATTATTTTATCCATAAAGTCTGTTTTCAGGCATTATCATATTTTTCAGGATTATCCCGGTATTCATTCGGTGTACACCTCTTGAGATTTTTGAAAATCCGATAGAAGGATGATCTGGAGTTGAATCCGCTTTCCTGCGCTATGGTTTCGAGCGGCATGTCGGTGGTGTTCAACAACTCGCAGGCATGTTTTATGCGAAGCTGATTCACATAACTGAAAAATGTAGCCTGCCTGCTATGGTTGAACCAGTTGCTGACATATGTGCGATTGCTTCCTATTTGTCTGGCTACATCGGATATCTTCAATGTGGGTATGAGATACGCCCGTTGTACCAACATCAGGTGTTCGATGCGAATTCCCATTTCATCAGTTTCTGAATTGACATCTGTTGCAGGTTCATTACCTGGCGCTTCTGCCACTGCCAGTTCGGATATGACGGATTCATGGCGATAGATGAAAGATAAAATGAACATCCAGATTATCATGCCACCTATCAGATACACACATTCCAGATAGATATTGACTATCAGACTGTCCGCCACCCAAAGTGTCAAGATAACAAAGAACGATCCTAAAATTGTTCTCAGCCAATTCAGATTTATGTTTTCGTCGTAGGAGAATCGCTCCCTCAGCATTATATGATACTTAGGAATTGTCAACAACGCCCACGCAGCATAATACAGACCATAGACAGCCGACCATCCTACAAGGATGTCATAGAAAACTTCCATACCGGTAGCCCAGAGCAGAACCGGCAGCAGGACGAACGGCGCCTCATGGAGTGCCATCGTCTTATAAGTGAGATGCCCGGGGCGACACAGTTCAATCAGAATAAAGGCATAGAACGGTTCGGCGACCATGTCCATGGATGTCATCAGAATCCAGTTCCAGTCCTTGCCGCTGATTTCATAATTAAGAAAGAAAAGGTCTTTGATGAGTGATACGCTTACTATCACCATCAAAACCATGACCAACCTTGAAAGTGTGTCGGGGCCACGGCGCCAGAAGAACCATGCCATCAGAGCATAGAACATCGTGCACATCCCGTAGGTGTAATAAAGCATTTCTCTCTCCATATCGGTTTACTCAGATTATTTCATTCCAGAAACCTGTCAAAGGGCGTCACCACGAAATCATCAGTTATCTCTAACCTGTGCTCGGAGAAATAAGCATAGTTCATCTTATACCATTGACCGCCAATCTTACCGTAAATCTCGTCTTCGCCGCAGAGCATCAGCACTAAATCAATAACAGTAAGCACCGCGATTGCCATCCCTACAAGACAATAGAGCGCAAGTATGGCTGCTGTAGTTATGATATAAAACGGTGCCGCTACAATGACTGACACGGCATCCAGATTTATGAAGCTCCGGATAAGCATTGCAATTACCGGAAGGCAGAGCACCAATCCGGCTATAATATTTGCTAAAGGTGGATATTTGAAGTCAAAATAATATCCGACCACCCATATAATGAAATAGAGCACGCCAAACAATGGGATCTTTGTCCACCATCCTGCCTTATAGTCATAGTCTCTGTCGGATTGTACGACAAACAGGATATAGTTCGTCAGCTTCATCTGACCGAAAAGGCCCAACGCTATAAGAAATACATAGAGCCATGCCTTTGGCCACCATACATTGTTGATGTCACAAAAGCCAAGCGGATCCGGACTTCCGAATACATACAATATCTCCAATACACCAAGAGCCATCATGCCAAGATAATACAGCCAGAACCATACATTTCCAAACTGTATGTTACCCTTGAGAAACAGGAAAGAGACATAAAGGATGACAAACAGCCAAAGTGCTATCCGGAAGCATCTGTCGGGAGGTAGTAAAGTCCTGTCTTTAAGAATATTGAAATCGGGAAGTGCCTCCATTATGCGGTCGGTGGAGAAATAATACCCCAGACTGCCCCATTTGCCATGGGTCTCGTCGAGGTTAACCCACGCGGGCAATGTTGCGGCCACATCTTCGCTGAATGAAAGCGAGTTGAGTCGGGCGTAACAAGTATCGCCTTTGAATACCACCTTGGCCCAGAATCCGTCGTTCCCGGCATATTCAAGCCGAGCTGACTTGCCGAGCCTGTGCGTGATTTTGGTGTGATTGCCGGGTCGGTTTCTTAGGCACAGTTCTTGATCGGCTACAGTGCAGTATTCCTTGGCATTGCAATATGTCAGCGAAAGCGCCGCCAATATAAGTAGTGTGATGATGCGCTTATACATAATTCTACTTTCTGTATTTGCGATATCAGGTTAAAAGTAGCTTGAAACAAAGTTTTGGCTCCATTATGAAATTCTTAATAGAACCACGCGTTCCTTACTAAATCACAAAATTAGTAAAATTACTTGAACCATCGCTGCTGCATCAAACAAAAGCAGTCCCACATCGTCAATTGCGGGTGCCAAAACAACAATTTATTGTCTCATAATAGTTGTTTCAATGATTTTCAACAACTAAAACTTCTTTCAACTATCCAGCCAGCAATCCATATCAGGAATCAGCAGAATTACATCATGAATCGGCACAAGTTAAGAGACATCAGCATCTAAACAGAGACATGTCTCAAGCATATTGGAATTAAATGGACTCAGTCTGTCTCCAATCTGTTTTTCATTATAGCCTACACCTGAAAGCTATAATAAATCGGGATAAAAGTCTAAATCTGGTGAAGCGGAATGTCAGCGGATGGCTGCGAGGAATTCTGCGCGGAGGGAGGGGTCGGTGGCGAAGCGGCCTGAGGTGGCGATGGTGACAGTGGCAGAATCCTGCTTTTCGACGCCACGCATCTTCATGCAGAGATGTTCGCCCGATATGCTGACCATCACTCCGTCGGTGGGAAGCACCCGTGCTACCGCCTGACAAATCTCGTCGGTCAGGCGCTCCTGCACCTGCAGCCGCCGCGCATACAGATCCACGATGCGTGCAAGCTTGCTCAGCCCGAGTATCTTTCCTTTTGGAAGGTAACCGACCGACACATGGCCGAAAAAGGGCAATATGTGATGCTCGCAAAGCGAGTAGTACTCTATATCCTTCACGATCACCATCTCCCGCTGCTGACACTCAAACACGGCGTCGCCCACAGTCTCTTCGAGCGAACGGCGATAACCTCCCGTGGCATACCACAGCGCCTTGGCGGCTCTCACAGGCGTGCGCAGAAGTCCTTCACGTGTGGAATCCTCGCCTATAATTTCTATGATCTGACGGTAACACTCTGCGAGACGGGCGATAGCCTCGTCATCGCTAAGAGGTTGTGACTGATTGTGCAATTCTACTGATTCCATGCCTTATCAAAGGTTCACCCGGTCGCGCACCACCCGTATCTCTTTGCCATAGGAAGGGAATGCCTGTCGGATCTCGTCGGCGGCGGCCTGAGCCTCCCGCTGTGTGCGGAAATCCCCTACTTTCAGCCGCCAGTATGGAGAGGTATAGGTGACGTATGTGCGCATTTCGGGAAACCGCTCACCGATATTGCGGGCTTTGCTACGGGCTTCGTTTTTGGCTGTGCGCTGATTATTGTCGGAAAACACCTGCACTCTGAAACCGGCAGTCTTGGTGCGGACGGCAGCCACCGACTGGCTGTCGGTCTCGGCGCTTCCCTCCCCTACGATCTTCTCCTGCAGCACCTCTGTGTGCTCCCTGACGATCAGACGCCGCAACGCCTCCGGCTGGACAACTTGGTTGACGCCGTCGGACGTAATGTGACTGACGATATCTACATCGTCCTGACTTCTGGCTACGAGAGCCGAGGCTGCCACCGTGAGTGCAACGGCAAGAGCGCGGAATGTGGTGTCTGAGGTCATTTTCATGCGGCAAAGTTACTACTTTTTTGATAAATTGCAGCCAAAAGCGTCTGATATTTGCAGCCGCCAGATACAAACCGGACCGCCCCGCCGCCGGCGGAACGATCCGGAAATATGATGGCCGTAGCTGACTTACAGTCAGAATGCGGTAACAATGCCCATGAACGACTCAGCGTCGAGCGATGCGCCGCCGATCAGTCCGCCGTCAACATCGGGCTTAGCGAAGAGTGCACGGGCATTGGAGGGCTTGCACGAGCCGCCGTAGAGTATCGAAGTGTTGTCGGCGATCTCCTTGCCATACTTGCCGGCGATGACGCTGCGGATGTGGGCGTGCATCTCCTGTGCCTGGTCGTCGGTGGCAGTCTTGCCGGTACCGATAGCCCAGACGGGCTCGTAAGCGAGAATGAGCTTCGAGAATTCAGCTGCCGACAGTCCGAAAAGGGCGTCCTCGATCTGCGATTTCACGACGTCGAGATACGATCCGTTCTCACGCTGCTCGAGAACCTCGCCGATGCAGAAGATCGGAGTGAGGTTGTTGTCAAGAGCAAGAGCGACCTTTTCCTTAAGAGTCTCGGCTGTCTCGCCGTAATACTGGCGACGCTCCGAATGGCCGAGGATCACGTATGTGGCTCCGGTAGAAGCGACCATTGATGCGCTGACCTCGCCGGTGTAAGCACCGCTCTTATGGTCGGCGCAGTTTTCAGCACCGAGTCCGAGCTTTGTGTCGATCACTGCATTGACCGAAGCCAGATGCGTAAACGGAACGCAGATCACTACATCGCACTCCACTTCAGCGTGCTTGAGAGCCTCATTGACATCTTTTGCCAGGCCTACACCTTCCTCAAGGGTGGTGTTCATCTTCCAGTTGCCTGCTACGATTTTCTTTCTCATATCTATTGTTTAAGATTATTGGATTAATACGTGATTAAGGAAATCTATTAATTTCCAATTGCAAAGTTAGCAATTAAAACAATACGATTGACCGTTACCCCGATAATTCTTTTACCGGCAGAAAATCACCCTCAGAACGGCTCTATCATCGCGGGATTATTTGGCGAATGGGATGGCATTATGTAAATTTGCCGAGACGATCAAACAGACAACTAAAGTTATTTCATATGAACTACCGTAAATGCGGCCACAGCGGCGTATTCCTTCCTGAGATCTCGCTCGGACTATGGCACAACTTCGGCGACATTGACAACTTCGGCAACGCCAGAGCCATGCTTCTTCACGCTTTCGACAAAGGGATCTGCCATTTCGATCTTGCCAACAACTACGGCCCTTCGCCAGGAAGCGCCGAGACCAATTTCGGACGCATCATGCGAACAGAACTGCACACCCACCGCGACGAACTGTTCATATCCTCCAAAGCCGGGCATGAGATGTGGCCCGGAGTGTACGGCAACGGCAGTTCGCGCAAGAATCTCATTGCTTCATGCGATCAGAGCCTCCGGCGCACTGGCCTTGACTATTTCGATGTATTCTACAGTCATAGGTACGATGGCGTGACACCGGTCGAGGAGACAATGCAGGCGCTCGCCGATATAGTACGCAGCGGCAAGGCACTGTATGCCGGCATATCGAAATACCCTCCGACCGAACAACAGACCGCCTACGATCTCCTCCGCCGCTCCGGAACGCCATGCCTTGTGAGCCAGTACAGGGCATCCATATTCGACACAAAGGCGATGAGCTCCAATTTCGACAAGGCAGTGGAAGCCGGGTCGGGTATTGTATGTTTTTCACCTTTGGCACAGGGGCTCCTGACCGACAGATATCTCCATGGTATTCCCGAAGGGAGCCGGGCATGGCGACCTACCGGCTTTCTGAAATCGAGTCAGGTGACGGCAGAGCGTGTAGAAGCGGCCCGCTTGCTCGATATCATGGCAAAAGAACGCGAGCAGACGCTCGCCGCCATGGCTGTTTCATGGCTTCTGGCCGACAGCCGCGTAACATCGGTAATCATCGGAGCCTCTTCTACCGCGCAGATCGACGCCAATCTCCGGGCGCTCGATGCCCGACCGTTTTCGCCGGACGAAATGCGCCTCATCACCGACATAAGCCAGAAAGAGTCGATACAGTTTTAGTTATCCGGCACCGTGTCGGAGAAGAGCGACTGCCGCAGAAGATCATACTTCCTGACGACTTTGCGGAAACGGGCCGCATTGGCATTATCAAGCGGAGCCGTCTCAAGCCGCTCTATCATGACCCGGGAGTTGCGTTCCACCGCCTTGAGAGTGGAATCTCCCATGAAATTTATGAAATCAGTGACAGCCTTGGAAGGGTCGCTCTCAAATGCCGCACGCGCCACGTGAACCCGCATAAAGTTGTAACCGTCGTCGAGCAGATCGATCATCTGACCGTAATCATGCTGTGTGAAGACCGAGTCAGCCTCGATGCTGTCCGCCAGCCGGTCGGCCTCCGAAGCATCATAACGCGCCGTACACGCCGCCGCTGCAATTATCATGGCGCACATAGTCGCCGGAAGAAATATCTTCATATTGCCGTGAAAGAAAATGATGCAACCCCGCAGGCCAAAATGCCGCCGGGTTGCATCATATTAACGTCGGCCGGATGCGGGCGGTTCGTCAGCTCCGCACCGGAAGTGTCATTCCTCTGTCTGCTTTTCAGCGTATTCCTTGAGCAGTTTCTCCTGTACGTCAGAAGGAACGAGCTCATATGAAGCGAACTTCATCGTGAACGACGAGCGTCCGCCGGTAATGGAACTGAGCGCCGTAGAGTAGCTCGACATCTCCTTGAGGGGAACTTTTGCCGAAATCTTCTCGAAGCCGTTCTCGCTCGACATGCCCATGATCATCGCGCGGCGTCCCTGCAGATCACTCATGACGTCGCCCATCACGTCGGCAGGCACCATCACGTCGACATCGCATATAGGCTCAAGAATCTTGGGATTGGCATTGCGGAATGCCTCGCTGAAGGCATTGCGCCCTGCCAGACGGAAGGATATCTCATTGGAGTCGACGGGATGCATCTTGCCGTCGTAGATGCATACGCGGACGTCGCGTGCATACGATCCGGTCAGAGGGCCCTGCTCCATGCGGTCCATCAGTCCCTTCACTATCGCGGGGATAAAGCGTGAATCAATGGCACCTCCCACGATGCAGTCGCATACCACGAGTTTGCCACCCCATTCGAGAGGTATCTCCTGGGTGTCGCGCACCTTCATCACATATTCCTGATTGCCGAACTTATATGATGTGGGAGCGGGCATGCCTTCGGTATACGGCTCAATGATCAGATGCACCTCGCCGAACTGTCCTGCTCCACCCGACTGCTTCTTGTGACGGTAGTCGGCGCGGGCGGCCTTGGTGATCGTCTCGCGGTACGGTATGCGGGGCTCCTCGAAGATGATGGGAAGCTTGTCGTTGTTCTCCACGCGCCATTTGAGAGTGCGCAGATGGAATTCGCCCTGACCCGAGAGAATGGTCTGCTTCAGCTCCTTCGACATCTCCACTTCCCAGGTCGGATCCTCCTCATGCATACGGGTGAGGATGACACTGAGTTTCTCGGCGTCGGCCTCGTTGACCGGCCGTATTGCCCGCTGATATTTGGGTGCGGGATACTTGATGAAGTCGAACGCATAGTCGCAACCCTTGGCGTCGAGCGTATTGCCCGTGCGGGCATCCTTGAGCTTCACGGTGGCGCCGATATCGCCTGCGCAGAGCTTGTCGACCTGTGTCTTGATCTGACCGCACACGCAGTAGATCTGTGCTATACGCTCCTTGCTGCCACGGCTGACGTTGTCGAGGTCGACGCCCGGAACGAGCGTGCCAGACATCACCTTGAAGTAGCTCACCTCGCCGATATGCGGTTCGACAGTGGTTTTGAACATATAGATGCTGAGCGGCCCGTCGCTGTCGGGTTTTACTTCCTCGCCGGCAGAATCGACCGGCGCCGGCATATCCTCCACAAAGGGAACAACATTGCCGAGGAACTCCATCATGCGGCGGACGCCCATGTCCTTGAGGGCGCTCACGCAGAACACCGGGAATATGGAACGGTCAACGAGCCCCTTGCGGATACCCAGACGCATCTCGTCCTCCGTCAGATGCTCCTCCTCAAAGAACTTCTCCATCAGCGACTCGTCGTTTTCAGCCGCCGCCTCCACGAGCTGACGATGAAGCTCCTGGGCGCGCTCGCGCTCCTCTTCAGGAATATCCTCGATGACGGGCACACCGCCATCCGGGCCCCATGAATACTTCTTCATCAGAAGCACGTCGATCATGGCATTGAAGCCTGGGCCGACGTTGAGCGGATACTGGATAGGCACGACCTTATTGCCGAAGATCTCGCGCATCTGCTCTATGACGTTGTCGTATTCAGCTTTCTCGCCGTCAAGCTGGTTGAGAGCGAAGATCACCGGTTTGTTAAGCTTGGCACATGTGCGGAAAACATTCTGCGTGCCCACTTCAACTCCGTACTGAGCGTCGACGAGGATGAGTCCTGTATCGGTGACATTGAGAGCCGTGATGGCGTTGCCGACGAAATCGTCAGCTCCCGGGCAGTCGATCACATTGAGTTTCTTGCCGAGGAATTCAGCATAAAAAATACTTGAGAACACGGAGTAGCCATACTCCTTTTCCACGGGGAAATAGTCGCACACCGTATTGTTGGCTTCGACTGTACCGCGGCGTTTTATCACTCCACACTCGTAGAGCATCGACTCCGCGAGTGTGGTTTTACCCGAGCCCTTGCTACCGAGAAGGGCAATGTTTTTGATTTCGTTGGTCTGATAAACCTTCATGTTATTAGAGGTGTTTTAATAGTTTTTCATTGATGTGCATCTCTATGCACCGGAATTTGGGAGTGCAATGTAGGAATAATCCACGGAAGAGAGCCAAATGAACGATATGTTTTACAACATAATTTTGAAAATTTCATAATGATTAGAGTTCCGGACAACTGCCAGAAGGCATTTTGGCACTATATTTGCAAGGTAAAAACAGTCGGTGAAACTCCAGCTTGCGGAATGATGATCCGTGCTCCTCTCTTCTTCACATCATCGACTTTACCAAACTACAATCCATATTCAACAACAGAATCCTTCACGAGACTCCACAGATGAACAAAGAAATAGTGACCGTAGGCCAGATCGAGATCGACAATTCATCAAAAATGGCCGAACCCGACTTCAACAATCTGCCTCTGCTTACCACCCGGGATCTTGTATTATTCCCGGGCGTGACAATACCTATCAGTCTCGGACGTGAATTTTCGCGCGAGCTTGCCAAAATGGCAGCCGAACGCCACACTTATATCGGCGTAGTCGCTCAGACTGATCCCGAAGTGGAATTCCCCACCGATCAGCTATGTGACTACGGCGTGATGGCCGAAGTGGTGAAGGTGCTTGAGATGCCCGATGATAAAACCACAGCTATAGTGCGTGCGCATGGCAAATTCAGGATCCTCGGCGTCAGAAGCATGGATTCTATTCCTGGAGCTCTTGAAGCCTCTGTGAAACCCATACGCGAGACTTCGGCACGCATGACAGACAAGGAGATGGTGGCGCTCGTAAACACCGTCAGGGATACCGCGGTGAAAATAGTGAAGAAAACCACGGAAGCGCCTCCAGAGATGGTGCTTAACATCGTTGACATTTCCGATCCGACACTGCTCATCAACCTTATCGCCACACATATGCCGCTCCCCGTAAGTGCAAAGACAGAGATCCTTGCCACGCCGCGCATAAAGGAACGCGCCTACCGCCTCCTTACCAACATGGCCCGCAGCGAGCAGATGCTCGACATAGCGCAGAGCATTCATGACCGCACACGCCAGAAAATATCGGATCAGCAGCGTAATGTGTTCCTGCAACAGCAGCTTGAATCGATACGCGAGGAGCTTTATGGCGACGAAGGACCCGACGCCGACGCAGCCAACCTCCGCAAAAAAGCGTCGGAGCTGACCATGCCCGAGACGGTAATGAAGATTTTCGAGCGCGAACTGTCAAAACTCTCGCGCTATGCTCCCCAGAGCCCCGACTATTCGGTGCAGCTCTCCTATCTCGAACTCCTGACCGACCTCCCCTGGGGCAAGACTGACGAGCCGGTCACTGACATAGCTCATGCACGCGAAGTGCTCGACGCCGATCATTTCGGCCTGGCCCAGCTGCATCAGCTGCGGGGCCGCGTGGGCCGAGGTGCCGCCGAGAGCTGGTGCTTCCTTGTCAGCGACAACACCGCCGAGAGCGTCCAGAAGCGGCTCAAGTTCCTCTGCTCCACCTCAGACGGCTTCGCCGTGGCGCAGT
>ERZ825324.2437-NODE-2437-length-19292-cov-2.787233_pt1 | contig 19292 bp, 10 predicted proteins | sample MGYA00519859_ERZ825324 | MGnify/ENA primary metagenome ERZ825324 (study PRJEB31778, sample SAMEA3449198) | human gut metagenome | biome: human gut; feature: human-associated habitat; material: faeces | place: United Kingdom | collected 2010/2012 ... | reverse complement strand
AGTGCACAAACGCTCAGTATCTGGCCGGAAGAACACTGCTTAACAAGATCGCCCTAAACTTCACGACGAAAATCCAAACACGCTTGGAAGAGACAACGGGCAAAGAGGCGCCGTCCAAACCGGTGATCAGGGCGAGGCTGAATAAAATTGAGGATATGCTGGCTGCAATGAATGATTGCATACGCATCTAGCGGCTCCCTGGGCTAAGGTCTCCCTTCAAAAGGAAACCCTTATCGTGGTCTTCTATTTAATTTCTGATGCGTCCGACCTGCTATCAACTTGACTTGAATGGTAATTTTTCCAATTCAGTCTATTATGACGGTGCAGTCATTACGAATTGGAGCGGGCCCCAAATTATCGGTAAAAAGGACGATAAGATTTCTTCCATTGCCATCAGCAGCGGTCATTCGTATGACTCCATGAGTTATTACAACAATCGAGGAAGCGCGATTGCTAATTACAGCGCCGGGCAAACTGAAGGCCATCAGGAAATTTTTTCAAGAATTGATTCAATAGGGTCGCCGGAACAAAACTTTACTTTTGGCGTTGTTGAGCGCGGCAAGGGGATTCAATATATTGAGTCCATAGGCGTCCTGTACGCGAATCCAATTGGTATCTTAAGTGGAATCGATGATTTGTCAGGTCCGCATAATCGAACAAATGAATTTTTTAACGGCCGACAAATCATAAAATCGATTGGCAGCGTGATTGTAGATTCCTTGCAGCAAAAAGCAGAAAAGATCAATGATCCCGGAAATGGGGGAACGGAGATAAGGAATTCATGGCCTGTCTTCGGGGTACTGAATTGGAATCAAATCAGAGAGGACGGAGAGCCTAATCAATACATCGGGATTCAATACTTGATTCAGGCCACTACAGACTTACCTCAACAAAGCGTTGAGGGACAGGAAGGCTTTAGTCGGCGAACCGTAGGCATTGCAAACCGAGGCGGACTTCAAGTTATTGAGTCTCTTAATGAAGATGGGGCGAGAATTAGAGTGGGCTCCAAAACGCAAAATGGTACATATGCAGGGAGCGCTGCTGTTCATGTTAGCTCTGTGAAACCCGATTATGATGACGCTTCTGATGCAGTTACCGTGTTAAAAGGAAAATTTACCATTGAGTCGGGATCCTTATACGCGGCCGGAACAAATACAAATCTTGGGGTTCTCAAGTTAGAAAATTCGCCGTCAAACAGTGGTGAGCTTACCTTGAACCCGGCTGTAAATATTTTCATCGGACGGTCGTTGATGGGGAAGGGAAATCCTGAAAATTCTCTTCTTTCGGTTGGAACAAAGGCAACTCCATACCGTATTCGTTTTGGTGATCACAGCGGTCTTTATAACCAGGGCAGATTCCGGGGAAATGCACTGTTTGTTTTTTCTAGAGAGGGAAACAACGTAACTTCCGGCGGAGTCTTTTTGAAGCAAGTGGAGAAACAAGAGGACGGGTCGCTATCTCGAATTAATCTTGCCGTTATGGGGGAAGATCCAGATAAATTATCAATCGAGGATGCAGAAAAAGTTCTCCGCTCGGCAGCACGTCGAGTTTTTGTAGATACAGGTGCTGAAAATTTGGAGACGAGCCAACTTAATGGAGAGGTCAGCCACGGAACAGTGGCTATTAATGAGGGCTTGATCAATAAATATAGGGCGGCATATGCATTAAAACCGATTGGTTCGGTCGGAAACCCCGACGGAGTCAAGGAAATCGGATTTGAAAGCGAATCAAACCGCGGAGATGCAGCTTCCCGCTATCAATACGAAGGAGAGATCGTCGGAAGTATCGAAGGAGGAGATTCGCGCGGGACCGATGAGCCGCAAATTATTAATGACAAGACCTCAACAATGACAAGTATTGACGGAGTCGGACTGACTCAATACTTCATTTGGCGCCAAGATAACGAGACGCTTTACCAGCGACTCGGAGAAATAAGGGATGGTGAAAGTGCGGAGGGTCCATGGGTCCGAGTAATCGGCGGAAGGAATAAGTACGATAAAAATGGAGTTTATTTCCGAAACGATTTTGGCGGCATTCAATTGGGCTTAGATAAAACAGTAACGCATACAGAAAACGGAAAGTGGCTGGCGGGAGCCGGGTTAACTGCTCTTCGAGGAAACTCGGACTTATCTAACGGCGGTTCTGAGAAAAATTATATGGCCAGTTTAAGCGGTTACGGAACGTTCCTTTGGGACAACGATATGTATGTCGATTTAGTGTTTAAATTGAGCCGGATGCACAATAAGTTCACTGCCGTTTCCGATAATTATGACTACATTTCCAGAGGTCGCTTTAACAACTATGCGATTCAGCTGGGCGCAGAAGCCGGGAAACGTATTTGTTTCGGAAAGGAAGAAAATTGGTTTGTTGAGCCGCAGTTCCAAATTTTGTACGGTCGGATTAAGGGAAATAGCTTTGATACGGACACCGCTGTCGGTGTTAGAACAAAAGCCATTAATAGCGTGATAGGACGAGTTGGGCTTTCCGGCGGATACAAAGGAAGTCTTGGCAGCGCTTTTGTCAAGGTGGACGGTCTTAGAGAGTTTACTGCTCGGTATCGTGCCGGCTATCACATGATCGGGGGAACTGCATATAACAGAAGCACCGTTAACCTAAAAGACAGTTGGTTAGATGTTGGCATTGGAGGGACGATGCATTTGTCTAAGAACACATCAGGTTTTGCACAGATCAAGCGCTCTTTTGGAGGTAAGCTCAACCAAGAGTTCCGGGCCGATATCGGCTTGAGGTATGAATTTTGAAGATGCGAATGGATAGAAAAATTTAGCAGGCTCGTCAATGACTTTCTCCTCTTCATGTAAATGAAGAGGGGCCCGGCCTCTTCAGCGAAAATGCCTAAAGGTGGATTACGAGCGCGACGAACGCCGGTAGTGAGTAGTTTAGATCTTGCACAACGGGTGGTATCACCTCTAAGAAGCCTCACACGGCAGTTCTATCACTTGGACCTCTCCGACCGGAACGCCCGCTATCCATCTCAGGGCTTGCCCGCAGAGAAGTCCTCTGTATCTACATAACAAATGCCTTTGAGTTTCGCAGCCTGCGATAGTTTCTTCTCTCAAATGATCAAGTTAGACGTGAATTGGCGACGAGGCGGGGACGTAGCGATGATCAAAAAAAGTGTGTCAGACCGATAGCTTCCTCGGTAACGAATGCTCTTGACTTTTTAGAGCCATCATTCTTTTGTGTCGCGTACGCAGCATTAGCTAAAAAATAAATGTTTGTTCTTTTGGTAAACGGGTACGCATATCCCAGCGACAAACCGGAAAGACTGCTCTTACTGTAAGGAGAAGAAGAGGCAGAGCGCGTTTTGTTGAACCCGGCAGCTATCATTGCTTGACCTCCCCATATTTTGTATTCCGCACCGCCTAATACCGCGAAACCATTTAGATAGCTTTTTGCCCAAAGTTTATTGTAGGTGAAGAGCCATGCGCTGGTTCCATGCCAGAAGACTTGAGCACCGCCGTAAATTTTGAGTCGGTCATACTTTACAGAGCCGCCGAAGGTAACAGAATAAGAGCTCTTCGGTTTTTCTCCGGTTGTTTTTTTGGAGTATGTGAGATGGTCGGCGCCGAAATTAAAATCCACTTTCCCGTTGTTGTATTGAAACCCCGTTCCGTAATAGTGACCCGTTGTCCTTTTCCCTTCCTCTCCGTGCTGAATACCGGCCGTATCTGGATCAATATCTTCCAAGGCATCGACGTCTCGCGAATACTGCAGTAGGAATCGTGTGTTCCCGATGTTCGGAGAACGATAGGAAACCGAATTGTCGACACGCTGGAAATTGAACATATAGCTCAGAGAGGTGACGGCAAATTGCCCGCATGAAGATCCAAAAGGAGTGTACCAAGCAGCAACGGCCATCGGACCGGCTGCGCTGGTAATGGCTCCAATACGGCCTAGGTACAGCTCGCCGAACGGTCCCATTACGTTCAGTGTCGACTCTCGGCCGAACAGCCTGTTCATGGTTTGGCTGCCGTCGTCATCTTTAAATCCTGAATCCAACATGAATCCGACAGAGTACCCGTTTCCTAAATCCTCGGTTCCTTTGATGCCCCAGCGTGCACCGCGGTAAACGCCTGAGCGAAGTTCAGTTACGTTTTTAACCGTTTTTTTACCTTTGTCATTCTTCTTTTGATAAGTGTGGACGACACCGTCATCAACAACGCCGAATAAGGTAATTTGGCTTTTGGCTTGGACTTGACCGCTCATGGAGCAAGGTATTGCAAGTGCAGCTGTGAGTGCTGCAACTTTGAGGGCGTGCATAAATGAACTCCTCGGGAAATAGTAGGTAGAAGGAGAAGGGCGAGATTGAGAGAAACGGTTCAATGCTCGAAATATGGAGGCGGGAAGAGCGTCTGAACGAGAGACCGAAAATTGTTGCAAAAACCCGCTCCCCCAGTTAGGCGAGTAGTGAGGAGAAGCGGGTCTGTAAAATGCTCAGAGGTGACGTTTATTTTTCCTGAGCAGCGTTAGCGCCGGCGATACGGCCGGAAGTGTAGGCTAAGCCCAAACCAGTACCGGAAGTGTAGACACGGCGGTAGAAAGGACGGTTGGCGGTTTCACCGCCAGCGTACAAGCCTTTAATAACGGAGCCATCAGCTCTTAAGACCTGGAACTTGTCGTTTGTCTGCAGACCTCCGATCGTGCCCATTGTCGAAGGAATGACGCGTACTGCATAGAAAGGAGCCTTATCGAAGGGAACCAGAAATTCCGGAGTTTTGTTGAAGACCGGATCTTTCTTGTTTTTGCAGGCTTCGTTGTACTGATCCATCGTGTTCTTTAAGGCAGCAGCTGGAACACCCATCGCTTTTGCTAATTCTTCCCATGTGTTGCCGTGCACAACTATTTCCGGGTCATTGTATTTAGACAAAAATTCGTTCTTTGCCGGGTCTTTGCTGTCAAGAATAGCCCAAGCAGCCTTCTGAGCTGCGATCGGGTCGACGATATAAGGAAGGTCTTCTTTAACGAAGCGCTTTCCGTCCTGATTTACGAATACGTCATCTTTAAATACGTTTTTTGTGCGAAGTGTATTGTTCAGTTCACGTTTGTAAGAGACGGGGCTGATACCCATTACCCAACCGTCCTTGAATCCGGCAGCGCCTATCTTTTGAGCCATGATGATTCCGTCGCCGGTTGCACCGGGAGTTGCATTCGAAACATCGGTGTAAGGTGCGTAAGAAGGAACGAATTTTTGGAGCAGTTCTTTGTTTCTTGCGAAACCGCCGGTGCCTAGAACTACAGCTTTAGCGCGGATTTCAATCTTTTGTTTGCCTTTTGTGGCACGGACGCCCACGACGTTGCCTTTGTCATCCGTAATGAGTTCTTCCGCACGGGTACCAGTCATGATAGGCACACCGGCTTTATCCAGATAAGCTTTGAAGGCTTTGATCACAAACCTGCCGCCGGCATGAGAGGAACCTCTTCCTGAAGCGGGGATGGGAGCTTCTGCAGGAGCGTGGGCATAGTTAGGACCGCCGTATCCAAAAGGACGGGGAACCGCAAATTTATGTCCAATGTCCGATTCCATCCAATTGACCGTCGTATTGAATTCTTTCGCTAGTTTTTGCATACGATCCAGTTTAGGCATGGATTCGTCTCCGCCGGGGAATGAACGATCCTGGTCTTTCAGCCAAATATTGACGAAACCGTCGTTAGATACGTTTTTGGTTCCGGCGCGTTTCTGAGGATTGGATTCCCCGGCAGCCAAGGCTCCGCCTGATAGAGCGGAGCTGCCGCCCACAAAGGCTAATTTTTCCAGAAGGATTACTTTTGCTCCGTGCTGATGGGCAGAAGCTGCTGCGGACATGCCTGTTCCGCCGCCTCCGACCACGACGACATCAGTGTTGAGTTTTTCAATATCGGCAGCGGTTACGCTGACGGCAGGAAGCGCAGAGAGGAGTAGGCAAAGAGAAAGTTTGTTTAGGCGTGACATGATTGAGGACCCGGAAAAGAGTTTCTAATTCGGCCGGAACAGCCGGAGCTGTTCCGACCGCCAAGGAGAAATATTTTTCTTAGAGATTGAGTAAATACTTGGCGTTTTCGAAGAGGCTTAGGCGCAAAGACTCATTGGTGAGGCCGCGGTTGCTCCAATTTTCGACGCACTGTTCGAAGCCTCTGATCGGGTAGCCTGTACCGAAGAGCATGCGGTATTTCATGAAGGAGTTGGCGGCCTTCACAAACTCTTCTGCAAACGGCATGTTGCGGACGTAGAAGTAAGCATCCGGAACAATGTAGAGGTTCGGACAGACCGCTGCCAAACCGAGAACTTCCTGAACGTGAGGCCAAGCGCCGTGACACAGAACGAAATTAACGTTCTTGTACTGCTTGAGCATCGGCATCATCTTAGAGGGATCGGTGTAGGTCAGATCGGGACCCGTGTAAGCGCTCATGGCGTAGGCGACCGGTACATTTAACTGAGAAGCCAAGTCGACGATCGGGTAAATCTTCTTGTCATAAGCTTGAATGGCAGGATCGCACCAACCCGGATCCAAAGAAACACCTTTCATGCCAAGTGTCTTGATGGCGTATTCCATTTTTTCCAAGGCTTTCGGATCGTGCGGGCAGATACCGGCGAAGGCAACAAATTTACCGGGATATTTTTCGCAAAGCTCAGCCAAGTCTTCATTAGGAACACCGCCGTAAACAGGATTCATTGTTTCGCGGCCCATCAGGACGCCGCCGATCACGTTAGCTTCCTCCATTTCCTTGACCAACAGGTTCATGTCGGCTTTAGCGATACTTTCTACATGACGTCTTTCAAACCCTGTCGGGCGCATCTTTCTGGGGTCGGTCGGAATATTTCTCCAGGCCTTGATGATGCCGAGATTCATGTAGCCTTTGTACGGCGGACGGATGCGGAAATCAAAAACAGGAATGTTGGAGCGGTAAGGAACTTGTCCCGGAGGAGGGTTCACGGCGTTTTCATCGACGTTTTCCGGGAATTTGAACTGGTTTGAGGCTGTTTGGGCAAGAGCGGAAGCAGAACCGAAAGCAGCTGCGACTGTGGAAGCAAAAAATGCACGACGTTTCATGGTCTTCTCCTTGAAGAGTTTAGGTATAGGGAAGAGGTCGTTTTTTCTTGTTGCTGAAAGCGTTCCTCTGAACTTGTGAAAAAGTTTAAAAATCCGAGAGAAAACGCACATCGTGGAGTTAGGCAGCGTCATCACGTCAGAGGGTTTCTACGAACAAGACTTCCTTTTTCCCTTTTTTCCATCTATAAGAAATCAAACGCGTAACTTTTGTTTGAACTTGTTGTTAGGTTTGCAGGATGCTCATACGATTTGCCGACAAAGATACCGAGCCTTTGGCAAACGAGCGCCTTGGCTTTTTGAAATCTCTTGTGTTTTGCGTGACGAAAGAAATTCTCGGTATCCGCCGTATATTCAGAAGAGATGTATTCTTTCTTTTTCTGAGCTTTTTGTGTCTTATATCGGCTGAATTCTCTGCGGCAGCGGACGGTACTACGTCTTCTCAAGTTCAGAAGGAGCATCCTGTGGAGGTCTTCCTCGAGAGAACGAAGGGAGGAAATTCTCAGTTTTACATCCCTGAATCCGCTAATTTACTCGTGGGTTCTCTTGGGGATCAAAACTGGGAAGTTCTTAGCTACGACCGCCCTGAATTAGTGGGCGTGCTTCGCCATAACGCCCCGGATTTTATTTTCACCAACAGCGATTTAGGTGCTGTTTTACAGAGGTATCTCCATTACAAACATCTTCTTTCTTTCAAAAACAAAGTGAGTACCGATGCCGGCAAGCTTTCCGGAAGTCTTATTGTGACTGCAAAAAATAGTGATATTCAGAACTTAGATGAGCTTTCCGGAAAGAAAATCGGCCGCTTGGCAACTTCCAGTATGGCTGGTTGGAAAACAGCAGTCGGAGAAGTGACCGCGCGTGGGCACACAACGCAAGATTTTTTTAGAAAAATACAAAGCTTTCCTGACAACGAAGATATGATTAACGCCCTGATAAAAGGCGATATTTCTGCAGCGATTCTTCAAGGATGTCATTTCGAGCGATTGCCGGAAGAGCTTAGAAAACAAATAAAACCTCTGGAGCCTAGGGAGTTTTCAGAGACTCGGTGTTTATCGACCTCCGAGCTCTATCCGGCCTGGAGCCTGTTGGTTTCTCCGAAAGTTTCCGAACAGATGCAGCAGAAAGTCTTGGCGATATTGAAAAACGAACGCGCTCTTTCTGGGTTCGGTGAATGGACAGATCCTGCTCCATTGAGAGATGTTTATGCGTTGTTGAAACGTTCGGGCGATGAATTAATCGATGAATTTGAACCTGAGAGCTGGACGGACTTGGTTTGGAAGGTGAGGTACCCTGCCCTATTTGTGTTTCTGATTTTGTTGGGCTTGTTTATCCACGATCGTCTCGTGGTCAAAGAGGTCGATAAACAAACGGCATTAGTCAAAGAAAGCCTCAGAAAGCAGTGGGCTATTGAGAAAAAGATGGAGGCCTGGGAGCGCGCCAGCATTGTTTCCATCATGTCTTCTATGGTTGCGCATGAATTGAAGCAGCCGTTGACAGTAATCGAAAATTACACACAAAGCCTCATCTCACGACAAAAGCAGGGATCAGGAGTTATTTCTGAAGAAATGCTCTCATTTGTTCTTCCGAAAATAGAAAAGAGTGTTCTGAAGGCGATTGATATTATTGATCACGTCCAAGGCTTCTCTAAGAATCGTCCGCTTGTGCTGAAGCCCACGGATATTTCAACACTCCTTTCTAAAGTTACTGCAGATTTTCAGGCTAAAAATCCTGAAATTAAATTGCGGAAAGATTTCGCTTCGGGACTTGTCATTGATGGAGATGAATTTGAACTCTCCATTGCCTTCCTAAACATCCTTAAAAATGCGGCGCAGGCCATGAAAGGGCAAGAAGGCCCTGAAATAGAAGTGTCCTTAGCTCCGGCTAAAGAAGAAGGATTTATTCGAGTCTCAATCACGGACAACGGCCCCGGCTTAAAACCAGAAGAAATTGAAAACCTGCGAAACCCTTTGCAAACTTCTAAGGCTGACGGTCTTGGTCTAGGACTGTCTATTGTTCGAGCGATTGCCGAACGCCATAGAGGATCGGTTCGAATTGAGGCCGGATCGAGAAAAGGATTATCTATTGTCCTTCTCCTTGGTCGACATATGGAACGTGAGGATATGAGCTCTAGGCGCTAAAAACCCGAGAGCTAGGAGAGAACTTTCAGCTTATTCAGAATCTTGTACACCTCGATATTGTTTTTCACATCTAATTTTCGATAAACCATGGTTCTGTGTGTTTGAACGGTTCGTTCAGCAATGCCGAGTTCGTCAGCAATTTGTTTGTTAAGTAAACCTTCGCTGACTAGACGAGCCACTTCTTTTTCTTTGCTCGTTAAACTTTGCCAGTTTCGGAAATCTTCCTTTTGATCATCGAGTTCTTTCGCATTCATTAGAGCGTTTTCAATCGCTTCTTTGAGCTTGTCAAGAGAGGGCGGTTTAGAAAGGAAAGTAACGGCACCGCTTCTTAACGTGTTAACAACCGTTTCAACTGTTCCGTGGCCACTCAGAAAAATCAGCGGTAATTTAATTCCGCAGGCATTAAGGACATCCTGTAGTTCCAGGCCGCTCATGCCGGTCATGCGGATATCAACAATGGCGCAGCCGGGGACATTGAAATTGTCTTTTTCTAAGAAGGATTCTGCGCTGTTGTAGGTCCGTACAAACCATCCCTCACCTTCAAGTAAAAAACGGAAAGAAGTCAAAAGTTCTTCGTCGTCATCAACAATTCTGATGACCATGATTTCGTGAAGGTTATGTTGGGACATGGTTCGGATCTAAGAGCGAGGTTTTATTTTGTCATTTTAAGTGAGTCATCAATTCTCGAAGACAGTAAAAACCATAGCTTTGGATATCAAATCAAGAAGGGAGAGGTAGAGCATCGAAATAAAAGAAGAGGCGAAGGAGTTTGAGAGTGGTTATGGTCTAGGTTTTTTTCTTCCTTAATGGCGGCATCCTGCCCATGCTCAGATTGCCAACTGTCGTAGTTGGCCTGCAAAAGGAGCCACATGGCCGCATTAGAACCAGTTAAAGCCTTCACCAAACGCTCAGCAATGTCAAGAGTTATGAACGCTTGGCCTCTCAGATTTTTTAAAAGCGAGTTTGGATCGACATTATTTAAGGTAATGAAGAGGTTTCGGTTAAATATCGGTTCTTTCGGCTTGTAGATGCTGGGCAGCTTTCAAAAATCAAAAGTTTTGGAAGACTCGTGTAAAGGAGAACACTTTCTAGTTGCAGTTGAAGAGAAGAAATTGTGGTCAAAAGCACATTTTTTCACGACAACAGTATTTTTTCGATATGCTCTGTTCGAATCGACTAATATTCCTCAAAAAAATATTAGAGGAAAGTACTACGGATGAATAAACAAGAACTGGCCGCCCAGATCTGGAAGGGCGCAAATGAGATGCGGGGAAAAATAGAAGCTGGGAACTATAAAGATTTCATTTTAGGGCTTTTGTTTTATAAATTCCTTTCGGAAAACGAGGTCAAATATCTCAAAGACAACTTGGGCGCATCTAAAGAAGACTTGGCCGCTGAGGACGTCAAAACTTATCTTATAGACAACCTCGGCTATTACATCCCTGAAGAAAATCTGTTTTCCTCAATGATGGGAAAAGATAAGGGAATGAATATCGGGAGTCTTTCGGCTACTTTGAGTAATTTTAATTTAGTGACGCTTGAAAATCCCTTGTTCTCCAATATTTTTCGTTCTCTTAATGCGGGCCTCATGAGCCTTGGCGAAAACGATGCCACGCGCTCTCAGATGATCGTTAAACTCGCCCGTCTCATAGACAACATTCCGATGAAAAATGCGGGGGGGGGTATGATGTTCTTGGGTTCATCTATGAGTATTTAATCGGCCAATTCGCTTCCTCAGCCGGGAAAAAGGCGGGGGAATTCTATACACCGCACGAAGTCTCGGAACTGATGGCCGAGATTGTTGCTTACTCCTTAAAAGATAGAGAACGCATTTCTGTTTATGATCCGACAAGCGGTTCGGGTTCTCTCCTGATTACCATTGGTAAAGCGATTGAAAAGCAGGGAAAATCAACAGATTCAATTAGATATTTCGCACAAGAAATCATAGAGGCGACTTACAACCTAACTCGAATGAACCTTGTCATGAGAGGCATTATTCGAGACAACATTTCGACCAGCAACAACGATACGCTGCGCAATGATTGGCCAAGAAATACGCTTAAAGATGAGCCGCTTTTAGTAGACGCAGTTGTCTCTAACCCTCCTTATTCCTTAAAGTGGAACCCTGATGGCATGGCAGCTGATCCGCGCTTTCAAAATTATGGCTTAGCGCCGAAAAGCGCTGCGGATTTCGCGTTTCTTCTGCACGATCTATACCACCTGAAGTACGATGGTATTCTCACCATTGTTTTGCCGCATGGGGTTTTATTCCGGGGTGGGGAAGAGGAACGTATCAGAACACAGCTTCTTAAATTGAATCAAATTGACGCTGTCATTGGCTTGCCGCCCAATATTTTCTTCGGAACTGGAATTCCGACGATCATTATGGTGTTAAAGAAGTCAAGAGAGCAAAAAGACGTTCTTTTTATTGATGCTTCAAAAGGATTTGAAAAAGTCACGGCAAAAAATAAATTAAGAGCGCGGGACATTAGAAAAGCCGTAGAGGTATGGAAAGATCGCAAAGAGCTGGAAGGTTTTTCTCGTAGGGTTTCTTTTGAAGAAATTGAAAACAACGGATTTAACTTGAATATTCCACGTTACATCGCTTCTTCTGAAGAGGAGAGATCGGATTTATATTCTTTAATTTACAGCGGAATACCAAAGAAGGAGATTGACACTTTACAGCCGTTTTGGAACGTGTTTGAAGGGCTTAAAGAAAAATTATTCAACCAAAGGGAAGACGGCTATTTTGTCTTAAAGGAAAACGCGAAAGAAATCCTGGAAAATTTTTCGGCAATCATAGAGTTTAAAAAGAGAGTTCATGAGTCTTTCAAGGCGCTTTTTCCTCTCCTCAAACAAAAACTTATAGCAGAGCGTCAAGTAATTTCTCAGAGTTTGGCGTTTGAATCAATTGCTTCAGAAATACTGGAACAAGCAGAAAAACTGCCCTTAATCGATAAGTACGAAGCATTTGAACTCCTCTCCCAACATTGGACAGAAATAACAAATGATATGGAAGCTCTCTCTTCCCAGGACGGTAGTGAAGTTTTCGGGGAGGAGCAAAGACAGGAAAAAACTGATGAACGCAACAATCCTGAGTTAGGAAAAGAAGAAATAACTTCCTACGGGGAAGCTTCATTTCAACTCGGCGCTTTTGTCAGAACTTTTATTCAGGAGCGTTATTTTCCGACTAAGTTAGAAGAACTAAGTTCCGCCGAAAGGAGCGCCGAGCTTGCCAAAGAAGAGTTGAAAGAACTGTACGGTGAAATTCCAGAAGACTTTGAGTTCGATTCTGCAATCGATCAAGATAAAGAAGTCTTTATTCCGAAGGAAATCAAAGCCCTCTCTAAGGCGATTGCAAAAGACGAAAAGACCGGCCTTACTCTTTCAGAATCTCAGGAATTCTTAAAAAAAGTTGCTTCACAAATTTCAGCAGCCGATAAGACACGCAAAGAAGCTAAAAAAATTTATGAAGAACTCGATGGGGAAACTTCGAAAAAGCAGCAAAGTCTCACAGAAGAAGAATTTGAAGAAATCTTAACGAATAAATGGATCTATCCGTTAGTAAAAAGCTGGGAGAGAATGGGGGACGACCTCGTCTTTAAGTTCTCGGAAAAACTTTCAACTTTACAGGCAGAGCATAGCTCCTCGTTTATTGCTCTTGAGGAAGAAATTAAGAAAACTTCTGATGAGCTTTCCAGTCTTTTGTCAGAATTACAGGCCGATGAAATTCAGTCTAAGGCTTTAAAGGCACTCCAAGAGTTAATTAAGGGGTAGAGCCGTGAACCAAAACAAATCGGTAAAAATTCGCTTTAAAGGTTTCACCGAAACGTGGGAACAGCGTAAGTTAGAAGAATTGACTTCTATTTTTGATGGAACTCACCAAACACCTCAATATACAAAAGAAGGGGTAATGTTTTTATCTGTGGAAAATATTTCAACGCTTCTATCTCAGAAATTTATTTCAAAAGAAGATTTCAATAGGAACTTCCCAGTTAAACCCGCCTTCGGTGATGTTTTAATGACAAGGATAGGAGATGTAGGTACAGCTAACATGGTCAGGTCAGATCGGGACCTGGCATTCTATGTCAGTTTAGCTTTGCTGAAGCCTAAAAATGTTAATTCTTTGTTTTTGACTTCAGCAATTGCCTCTCCATTTGTGCAGAAAGAAATTTGGAAAAGGACTTTACAAGTTGCCTTTCCCAAAAAAATAAATAAGAACGAAATAGGGAAAGTCCAGATCTATTGCCCCGAAACTAAAGAAGAACAACTCAAAATTGGACAGCTATTCGAGGCCATTGAAAAGGTTATTACTCTTCATCAACGTAAATTGAACAGATTCCAAAAAATTCGAACAACTTTTCTTCAAAAAATGTTCCCTAAGAATGGAGAAACGAAGCCGGCGATAAGATTAACGGGATTCAACGCCGATTGGGAGCAGGAAAAACTTCAGAATTTTGCCGTACGGATAACAAGAAAAAATATTAAAAAACAAAATAACAGACCACTAACCATCTCAGCGCAACACGGGCTTGTTGATCAAACGGTTTATTTCAATAATCGAGTAGCCGCCCAAGATGTTAGCAACTACTATCTGATAAAAAAAGGGGAATTTGCCTACAACCGAAGTACATCTAAAGATGCTCCTGTAGGTGCCGTTAGACGTTTGGTCGACTATGAAGAAGGGGTTCTATCTACTTTGTATTTGGTTTTTTCAATAACTGATCCGCAACATGTTGATCCTAATTACCTGTCATATTTTTTTGAAACTACAGGTTGGCACAGTTGGATTTTGGAAAGGGCAGCAGAAGGTGCTAGGAATCACGGACTTTTAAACGTCTCTTCTCAAGATTTTCTTAGTCTTCCCGTTATGTTGTCATCTAGCCTGGAAGAACAACAAAAAATCGGAGAATTTTTTCAAAAAATAGACGACTGCATCATTCTTCTTGAGCGTCAAGCCGACCTTCTCAAGCAGATCAAGTCAAGTCTTTTACTGAGCATGTTTCCACCCTCAAACGCAGAATGATTATGACCGGAAGTTTATTTAAATCTGAAGCAGAATTCGAAAAGGCCTTAATTAACACCCTGAAAAATAAAGGTTGGAAGGGGGATGTTTTTTATCGGCCGACAGAAAAGGACTTAATCGAGAATTGGAAAAAGATTATTTTTGAGAATAATCGTGATGTCCTGCATGGCGTTCCGTTATCAGATTCCGAGATGGATCAAATTCTCAAGCAAGTAGACAGCTCACCTCTACCGCTTGATAAAAATCTTTTTATTAATGGCTCCTCTATGTCAATTCTGAGAGACAATCCGGAAGCGCCTCAGCTTTCGGAATACGTTTCTTTAGTCATATTTGATCATAATCAAATTGCCGGAGGAAGAAGCCGCTATCAAATCGCCGAACAGCCTATTTTTGAAGGCGACGTTTCCAAAAAGGAAAGAGGAGATATCATGCTCCTTATCAATGGGATGCCGGTTATTCACATTGAATTAAAAGCTAATAGCATTGACATTCATGATGCAAAAAATCAAATCCAGCGTTATTTAAGGCATGGTATTTTCAGTAAAGGTATTTTTTCGCTTGTTCAATTTTTTGTCGCGATGAATCCAAACGAGATGAGTTATTTCGCTCATCCGGGTAGTAAACCGATCAATCCTAAATTTGTCTTCCACTGGGCGGACGAAAAAAATAATATTGTTAGCGATTGGCGGAAGATCGCCGAAGACTTTTTGTCTATTCCGATGGCGCATAAGATGGTGGGCTTCTTTACGGTTGCCGACAGAGGAGACAATATTCTCAAGGTAATGAGAAGCTACCAATATTACGCAGCCGACGGCATCTCTCATCGGTACTACGAAGAAGAAAAAAAGAACGAAGTCTATGTAGACAATTACCGCAAAGGCGGATTTGTGTGGCACACGACAGGTTCCGGCAAGACGATGACGAGTTTTAAAGCCGCCCAGCTCATTGCTTCTTCCGGAAAGGTGGATAAGGTCGTCTTTCTTGTAGACAGGATTGAGCTAGGGACTCAGTCGCATACTGCCTATAACAATATGTCCCTGGTCGATGACAGCGTGGACACTGTGGATTCCACGGCGGAACTCATTGTAAAACTTAAAGACAAAGGGACCGGTTCCAACGGACTTATCGTTACCTCCATCCAAAAAATGAGCCGGATCAAGGAAGGTGGGACTATTTCTCTGCCGGACTTGGAAAAATTACACAAAAAAGAAATCGTATTCATTATCGACGAGTGCCATCGATCGGTATTCGGAGATATGCTGCAAGATATCCGCAATAATTTCCCCAAAGCAACTTATTTCGGCTTCACCGGAACGCCGATTACCGAAACCAATAAAAAAGTCGGAGCTACTACCAGCGATATCTTCGGAGACACGATTCACATTTACACGCTTGCCGAAGCTATAAGAGATAAGAATGTCCTAGGCTTCCAGATAGACCGAGTTTCTACGTTTCAAGAGCAAGAACTGCGTCAGCAAGTCGCTATGCGGGCAGCTGATGCCAAAGACGAAAAGGACCTAATTGAAGACAAAAAGAAAAAAGACGTCTTTAACGAGGTCATGGCTCTTCCCATGGGAGAGTCCGTTAACAGCGAAGGAAAGATAATAAAGGGAATTGAATCATTCATTCCCGACGCACAATATAAGCAGGAAAAGCATCGAAACATAGTCGTCAAAAATATCCTTGATGACTTCCCAAAACTAACCCATCCGTTCGGAACGGAAAAACAATTCCACGCTATTTTTGCGACTTCAAGCATCGAAGACGCGATTGCTTACTGGGATCTTTTTCAAAAGGAAATAGATAAGCGCAGGCAGGGAAATCCAAACTATGAAGCGCTCAAAATTACTGCTTTGTTTGACCCCTCTATTGATAATTCGGACGGTGATCAGGATATTAATCACTCTAAGCTTGATAAGACTCAATGGGTTGACAAAATCCATGCGAAATACAATGAGGATTTCGGTCTGTCTTTACAGCGAGATTCCGACTTCAAAAGAGATATTGCTGAGAGACTTTCTCATAAGGAAAATTATCGCGGAATAGACAAAGATAGGAGTAAACAGTTAGACATTCTTATCGTTGTTGATCAGATGCTGACTGGCTTTGATTCTCAGTGGGTCAACACACTTTTTCTCGACAAGATGCTTCAATACGAGGGCTTAATCCAGGCTTTTTCCCGGACGAATCGGCTTCTGGACGATGATAAAGATTACGGAAGGATTCGCTATTACAGAAAACCTTTCACGATGGACAACAGAGTGGCAGAAGCAGTAAAGCTTTACACCAACGGTCACTCCGCAGGAATTTTTGCTGACAAGCTTGAGAAAAATCTCTTTGATCTCAATGAAATACTTAAAAAGATCGTCAATATTTTCGCGGCTGCTGGTATAGAGGACTTCAGCAAAGTTCCGCCGGCGGAAGAAGACAAAAATAAATTCATTAAAGAAATGTCTCAGCTAATGTCGGTGATTCGTTTGGCAACCGTTCAGGGATACAGATTAGAAAAACAGGACTACACGTTTAAAGATGACGGAGAAGCCAGAGGCGTTCATATCGGGCTAACCAAGACGCTGTATGAAGTCCTCTTGCTGCGATTAAAAGAGGCATTAGCCGGAACGATTTCGGATCCGATAACCAGGCCGGAAGAGAGCCCGTTGGAAAGTATTGATGGTCAGCTCAACATAAATTCCCTCAAAATTGATTTGGATTATATTGAGAGCCGGTTCAAGGTGTTTCTAAAGGCCGTCCAAGATAAAGATCCTGAAGATCACCTAGAGAGCCTTCTAAACGAGATTCATGGGCACTACTGTCTGCTATCAAGAGAGCAACAGGCGGCCGCCGACTATCTTCTCGCGAAAATAAAAAGCGGAGAAATCGTCGTCCAAGGAAATGAAACACTGGAAAACCTTCTCGAAAAATATCTTAAGGATCAAAAAGAAGAGCAAATTGATCAATTTGTCGAAATCACAGGAGTAGATAAAAAGCAGCTCGTTGACTTCATCAATTCTTCCGTCACCGACGGGAACCTAAATGCCTATGGCAGATTTGATTCATTGAAGAAAACCATCGACAAAGAAAAAGTCATGAAGTTCATGAGGGAGTGCGCCGTTGGTGTCTCCGTGAGCCCGGTGATCGCACAGATAAGATTTTCCCGCTTACTTGAGGACTTTATTCGGAAGGGACCGGTTTCAATAGAGTTGGTGAGACTCTGGGCTAGAAAACTGATGGAAAGAAAACAGCAGTAAGAAAAGTTGTGAAAAAGGGCGTTCTTCCTGCCGGGGAAAATAGTCCGGCGGGAGGGCGCGTCTATTCCTTCAAGGCAGAAGGTTTTGCTTCGATCGACTGTCTCAGCAACTCGGTTGCCTCAGGAAGGTCGTTGCGGTTTAACGCCTTTAAAAATCCTTCAAGAAGTGTGGCCTTCTCCTCAAAAAATTCCTTCGGCATGTCTTTGACTAAACTCTTAGTGGATTGAAAGTAGGTTCTGACGACATTGGCAAAGACTTCCATGACGCGGTTTCCGCAGCAATGAAGCATCAATAGGTGGAAATCCATCAGAATCGCATCGGCTTTCAAAGGGTCTCCGGCATTGAGCCTAATTCCGTTGACCAAGTTTCTCATTTGAGCCTGAGTGACAGGCGTGAGTCTTCGGATCACAAAAGGCAAAACTGAGAGCTCAATCATGAGCCGCGCCTCGTTGAATTCCAGCTCGTCAAAGCCGGCTAACTTAAGCTGCTCGAGAATGTTGTAGGTCATGTCGTTGGTCGCTTGTCTTTTGACAAACGTACCGCGCTTCTTTTTTCTTTCTAAAACGCCCATCTGGACCAAGAGGTCGAGCGCCTGCCGAACCTTATAACGAGTCAAGCCCAAAGCTTGAATCAGTTCGTCTTCTCCGGCAACCTTATCTCCCGGCTGGGGCTGGGTTCGAAAAAGGTATCTTTCAACTTTAGAGAATTCTTTAGATTGCGGAGAAAGTGGCATGACAGCTCCAAATTTTTTAAATCATTGTAAGTAACAAAAAGCCGGAAGTTTTCGTTCCGGCTCTTTGATGCTCTATATTCGTTAGAAAACGAATTTGGAAATGACGTAGCCGATAGCCAACTGGCTAAGAGTCGTCACAATTCCGGGGAGCATGTAGCTGTGGTTAAACACAAACTTACCGATCTGAGTTGTTCCTGTTCGGTCAAAGGCTACGCAGCCGATGATGGCGCCGCCCGCAGGAATCATGAAGTAACCGCTCACAGCCGGGAACATCCAGACTAAGTCTGCCGGAGAGATTCCGAGGCCGATACCCATCGGAACTAATGCCGTTACGGTTGCGCCCTGAGAGAAGAGCACTGCTGATAAAATAAACAAGGCAACCGCAAAAAGGATTGGTGCGCCCTGGATCATGTTTCCGAACTCGGCAACAAACATCGGTTTGTAGAAATTGAAGAAAGTAGCCGTTAACCAAGACACGCCGTAAACTGCGACCATGCCGATTAAACCTGAGCGGAAGACGGAACCGTCGGCGAGCTTCTTCGGAGAGACATTGGCAATCACCATGATCAAGCCGGCGCAGCAAAGCATGACGATTTGGACCATGTTCGGAATGGAAAGACGTGTGACTTTTCCGGCCTTTTCCCAAGACGGCATTAAGTCGGGGAAGGAGCCGAAGAAGACGACGGCAAGAATACCTAAGGCAAACACGATCACGCCTTTCTTAGCGCTGGAAGAGTAGCTGCGGCTGTCGGTATTGATGGGCTTGTCCTGGAATTCTCCGCTCATAACGCGGCGCTGGAATTCGGGGTCGTCAGCCAATTCTTTACCTTTTTTGAACATGAAGGCGCAGCCGATCAGCACGCCTAAGAGGCAGGCCGGAATGGCGACGGAGAAGATCTGCAAAGGTGTAACGCCTTTAACCGCCAAGAGGGCAATCATGGCACCGGTTGCTGCCGACATCGGAGAGCCGGTGATGCCGGACTGAGCACCGATCACGGACATTGTCAGGGGACGTTCGGGACGCACTCTGGCTCCGATAGCAACTTCGGCAATCACGGGATAGACCGAGAAAGCCACATATGCGGTCCCGCAGAAGAG
>ERZ825324.2425-NODE-2425-length-19365-cov-4.063905_pt1 | contig 19365 bp, 21 predicted proteins | sample MGYA00519859_ERZ825324 | MGnify/ENA primary metagenome ERZ825324 (study PRJEB31778, sample SAMEA3449198) | human gut metagenome | biome: human gut; feature: human-associated habitat; material: faeces | place: United Kingdom | collected 2010/2012 ... | reverse complement strand
CAGAATTGATGCGTCTTAGCGTGATTTTACGCAAATTTATTTTGGACACTATTGGGTATAGATACATCTAAGAAAGCTTCCTTCTTTGGAGTATGGCAGGATAGGATTAATTTTTTTCGGACCAACAACAACGGAGAGCAATACACCACTGCCGAGTCGTACGAGTGCGCCATGAAGTCTTTCCAAAGGATTCTTTGGGACAGGCCAATTACAGACTTTAAGGTAGGGAAGGAGGATATTGAATACTGGAGCAACGGAATGCAGAATGGTGTATTGAACGAGAAAGGTGAGATGATCGGTCAAATAAGAGAGGCAACAAGAGGTCTTTATCTCCGAAACTGTCGTGCAGTCTGGAATGAATGCGTGTCGCTGGGCTATCTTACCAATCAAGAATATCCATTTTCTAATGTCAAGAAAAAGAAGCTCGTAGCGATACCTGTCGGCGACACAAGGAAGGGGCACTACCTAAATGTCCAGCAGATGACAAAACTGTATCGGGTGTTTATAGATAAACGCTATCCTGACACATGGAAGAAAGGTTATGTTGAAAATGCCCATTATTCATTGGGATTGTTCCTTGCCCAATACCTGTGTAACGGTTTCAATATGGCCGATGCAGCCGAACTTAAGTATTCGCAATTCTATTTCGACTCGGGCAGGAAAGCATTCAAGTTCAAACGGGTGAAGACCAGAAATCGCACAGAAGGGGGCGGTGAAATAATAATCCCCATCATAGAGCCACTACAGAAAATTCTTGATGAGATTGCCGCAGAACCAGTTCTAAATGGCTTCGTATTCCCTGACATTCTTCAGGGTGCTACGCATAAGGCTATTAAGCGCAAGCGAATCTCTCAGGAGAACTCAAATGTGCAAGACCGCGTCATCAAAATCTCTCAGGATGTATTAAATTGGGAGGTTCGCCCATCGGGAACATGGTGCAGGCATTCTTACGGAACAAATCTAACCCATGCCCAAGTAGAGGACAGGTATATTTCACAGAGTATGGGACATTCGACAGACAAGACCATTACAGAAAGATACATTGCTCAATATCCGTTGGAAACAATGTTCGAGTTTAATAGCAAATTGTTGGATATGGAGCCAAAAGTAACAGTGGAGGACATCAAGAACATGACGGAGGAGCAGAAAACAGAGATGCTTCTTAAACTCTTGGAAAAGAAGTAGAACATAGCAAAGGAGAACGGATATGAGACCTTTTGAGGATTCCCAGAAGAATGCCATGAGAAAAGCCATGGAACGTGTGTTTTCGTGGAAGCAGGAGCATACAGAAGAATACTCGCGCTTCTCCCCGGATATGATGAAGGTGGAGCGCAACGACTTCAGTTGTCTTGAACGTATTTTCAAGATGGCTGTTGGCTTTGTGCCAGCCTCCGTGCTTATCGAATGCCAGAAGTTGTTCGCTTCCAATTCGGAAGTTGTCTTGTCTGCCGACGAAAAAGCAGCTGCCGCCACTCGTGTTGTCGATGAACTGATGGAGCTGAAAGGCTATTTGCGCTTCGGGGTATATACGGAAACCATAGGTAAAAAGAGTGATGCCAACCTTGCGCAAACTACAGAGCGAGGAGAGCAGTTCTTGATTAGGGAATTCTGTCTAGCAGACGAAGACCAGAGCGAGAAAGACGACGAGCATATTTACATCCCCTTCGTGACCGCTCAGGAGTTTTGGGATTCATTGCCTTCCTTTATTCAGATGGCGGTATTCACTCTAGGCAAAGGACATTCTGCCGATGAAATGGCTACTCTATCAAAGAGAATCATGCTCTCTGCCATCCAAGCGTTGCCAGAGATGTTCATCAAAGTTCGCAATCAGATAATGGCAGGTAGCAATTCCCTATTGATGTGTACGTTGTACTATGTCTGCTATGACCACGGACTGTCCAAAAGTGCGATGGCACTTAGCAAGGTTAGCCTTGGCACCAAACAGATTTCGTATATTCGTGAAAGCGTCAAAGCCATCGTTGAAAGCCTTGTTGAGACCAGTATCACGAAGGGACTCGACAAGAAAACAGAGTGGACCAGGCAGTCCAAGGGTGTTGAAGATTCAGAGTTTCGCCAAGCGATAAAGACCACCCTTGCCAATACGCAAGGCAAGCATGGCCGCAGAACCATCCTGCAAGAAGAACGGAGCCTTGATGACATTCTCATTGCCGATGACAAACATGCATTGAAGGAGGCTATAATGGCTGCACTAAATGATATGGAACACGAATATGAAACAGCCTACATCAAGGCGGCACTCATCCGCTCCAATCATCTTAGTTCTGACATATCCTTTGCGGTATTCCTACGTGCCATTTGTTCTTTCGCTGACAAGGAATACAAGTACGATTCAGCCCAAAGGGTTGACTCTTTCATTTTGTATGAGAAGAAGAATTTTGAGGCTTCCAAGAGTTCAAAGTGGCAACGTGGAAGAAGGATTGTATCGTATTTGACAGAAGTGTTTAGGGCAATGCCAAATACAATAGACAAACCCTAGCACAAGTATAGGTTATGGAAAATAATGATTCGTGATAAAAAAGTGTAAAAATATCATAAAAAACAGAGGTTGTTAATTTTGTTTTATAGAAAATGCCTAATTTTGTAAATCAAACTTTATAAGATTGCGCAATTCTTATTAAATATAATTTATATGAGTATTAGTAAAGATGTCATCAAACAGTGCCTGATTAGTAAGCAGCGCGAAGTGGATGAGGCGGTGATTGTGAACCGTCCCATAGACTTTGAAGAGAATGGCAATTATGTGATAGTTGGCGTGAGACATGCGGGTAAGTCGTATCTGCTGTATCAGCGCGTGCGTCAGCTGCAGGCGGAAGGAAAGGGATGGGACGAGATTCTGTTTGTGGACTTTGAGGATGAGCGTTTGGCGGAATTCCAGACGGAAGACTTTAACAGTCTGCTGGAAGCCCATCTGGAATTGTATGGTAAGAAGCCGGTGGTGTTTTTGGACGAGGTGCAGAACATTCCGCATTGGGATAAGTTCGTGCGTAGGTTGACTGATGCGAAATACAGGGTGTATGTGACAGGTAGCAATGCGAAGATGCTGAGCAAGGAGGTGGCAACTACGTTGGGCGGACGGTTCTTTATCTACGATGCGTACCCATATTCATTCAAAGAGTATCTAGCAGCGCAGCAGGTGGAACTGAGGGAGCATTGGGAGTATGACACGATTCAGAGAAGCGAAGTGAAGCGACATCTGAATGAGTATTTCTATTACGGCGGTCTGCCAGAGATCCTTTCGTTTAAGAACAAGCGGGCTATGCTTTCGAGCTTGTACCAGAAGATCTACCTGGGTGACATTTGTGCCCGAAACAACATTAAGAACGACAGGGTGCTGAACATCCTGATCAAGAAGATGGCAGAAAGCGTGAAGCAACCGCTGTCGTATAACAGACTGAAGAACGTGATAATGGCAACGGGGTCGCCCATCAGTGTGCCTACTACGATAGACTATGCGGATTATGCCGCTGACAGTTGGCTAATATTGCCCATGGAGAATGAGATTGGGAAGCTGACAGAAAAAGAAATGCAGAAGAAATACTACTTCGTTGATAACGGTTTACTGAACCTGTTTCTGATGAACTCAGAGACATCGCTACTGGAGAACATGGTGGCGGTAGAACTGTGCAGGCGGTGTGGCAAAAAGAATGTGTTTTTCCTAAATGCGGAGAAGGAGATAGACTTCATTGTGCCTGACGAGAAGCTTGCTATACAAGTGTCCTACAGCATCAAGGATGAGACCACTTACAACAGGGAGGTACCACCACTGGTCAAGTATGCCAAAGCGCACGAGGACTGGAAGTGCTTGCTGATTACTTACGATGAGGAGGGCACGGAAGAGGAAATACCCGTGGTTCCTGTGTGGAAGTGGTTGATGTAGGCCTTAGGGAGCACGAATCTTATTGATTGACACGAATACATTTAAGATATGGATACAAAGAAACTCATTGAAGAGGTACTATTAGACCTTGGCAATAACAAGAGTCTGACGGATGTTTCCAGTAAAATACAGATTATTGTTAGGTTATTAGGCGACGAGAAGTTGAAATCATGGTATACCTATGAATTCGTAACTGGTTACAAAGATCAGGAACTTCCAGATTATCGTATATCGCGTGCCGTAGAAATAAAGGCAAACTATATAGTACCACAAGGGTTTGGCGCATGGAAGTTGAGTGGTCAGAGCGTGCCAGTAGCTAACTTGGGACTTGAAAAGTATAAGGAAATAATGACTGTCCGTTTTTGCGATACTATTTCAGCTATCATAGAGTACTCAAAGCACCCTGAAGATGTGGCCATGTCGCTAAGTCCTTATGAGCAGGTGCTTGTTCAGAAAGTATTAGGCGAGGCCCATATCCAAAATGTCCATAAAGTACTTTCGCCTTCTACATTCCAAACTATCATTGATAATGTACAAGGCCGTATCATAGACATGTTTATGGATTTGAATGAGCGGGTCTTCAATGGAGAGTTGGATTTGAAGTCAAATTCTGCAAAAAAAGAAATACATCAGGTAATAACCAATAACATCACAGCTGGCATTGTCCAGACGGGACCTGGCACAATTGAGGCAAACAATGCTACAATTGCGGCCAAAATTGAACAGTCACCTTCAGCTGATGTGATTGCAAAACTGAATTCGTTAGCTGATGAAATAGAAAGGGTGGCTAAGGATGCAGATGAAGAATTTAACGACATTGCTAGAGAGCTGATCGATATTCGGATGGAACTATCAAAACCTCAGCCTAATAGTTCTTTCTTGAAGAAATCATTCAAGGCGTTAACATGGGGTGCGACTGTTTCCTGTAAAACCACCATTGAAGAATTGGTTAAGAAAGCGATAGAATATTTGTCGTAAAAACGAAAGTGTTGTTCGAACCTCGTTGATTATTGTTGCGTTACATGATGAAACAGAATACTTATCCACAGATATGCTATATAGTTTTGCTGGAGCCACGTGACAGTACTATGTTCACGAATGTCCCTCCTATGTCTGTGGTGAGCCCTATGCTTTTTTATCTTGGAAACTTGCCGCAAGGTATGTTTCAGTTTATTTATGGAGTTGAGTACTATGAAAAACTGAAACACTACGGACTGCAACTAGGCTATGATCTGCGAATGATTTATCCAGATACACCTCAATTTTCCATAGATAGACTGCTGGAACTAACTAAAGACCAACCTCGAGTTATATTACTTTGTACGGATAATGAGCAATCGATACAAACTGACAAAGATATTTGATGCTATACCATAGTTATTGTCCTTAACTGAGTTTATAATGCGCAATTTATGAGTGGTTTTACCATGATTATCGCCCCTTAAAGTGAACGAAATTCATTAAATTTACTCTTTTTGATAACTTTCAAGGCTAATCAGACTCTAGTCTGAGATAAAATGTGTAATTTTGCACTGAATAGCACATTATATCATAATGTCAAATAACAAAGACCTCAATCGCTTGAAGGTAATCCTGGCAGAGAAGAAGAAGTCCAATCTCTGGCTATCCAAACAGTTAGGATGTGCGCCAACGACTGTATCAAAGTGGTGTACCAACTCATCACAGCCTCCGTCGGAGATGCATTTGCGGATAACAAAGTTACTGAAAGTGGAATTGTATGATTTAATAAACAAGAAGTACATTTACTTTTAAGAAATTTTATACGATTGTGAAATACGGAAGTAAACAAATTAGTAAAGCTGGGAATATCGCACTTACATCAACAGATGAAAATGAAGTTGAGCGTGCAATCAATATCATCGATGATTGGAGGACGTTGCATCTTATTGCTCTTGATGAGTTGCAAAATAGCATTGTCCCGCTTTTAAAAAAGAATAATATTCGCATATTTGCGGCTTCACGCAGATTAAAACGTATTTCATCAATTTTGAACAAGTTAGACAGAAACCCTCAGTCTGGACTTGGCACAATGCAAGATATAGGAGGATTACGAATCATTGTACCAACTATGGGAAATCTTAATAAAGCATATTCAATTATAACAAATAATGTGCCTGAATATTTTGAGTTCACTAAAGCTCCGATGAACTATATTGAAAAACCGAAAAACATAAGTGGTTATCGGAGTATTCATTTTATATATAAATTCCATTCTACAAATAGTGATGTTGATGGAATGAGGATAGAATTACAATTAAGAACAAAATTACAACATTCATGGGCAATGGCTGTAGAAACAGCAGAACTTGCAACTGGCACGGCATTGAAATCGAGTTTAGGCGATGAAAGTTGGATTACTTTTTTTAAAATTGTTAGCTCACTCTTTGCTATTAAGGAGCATTCACCAATTCTCGATGAGCATAAGAATCTAAACTATAACATGAAAGAGCTAATGGTGAAATTATATTCATTGAATGCAAATAACCATTTTAATGATACACTAAAAGCTTTGAGAGTATCAAATACGATAGCCAAACAAAAAAACTACAAGGATGGCTATTATATCTTAAACATCAACTTTTCCACCCAAAGAGTGAACATTAAAGCATTCCCAAAAGAAAACGAAGAACAAGCTTCTGCTTTATATTATAGATTAGAAAGAACTGCAGATGAAAGAAGAAATGCTGTTGTACTTGTTTCTGTGCCCCAAATGCAACAATTGCAAGAAGCTTACCCTAGTTATTTCCTTGACACCAGTGAGTTTTTTAATGCTATTGATACTATGATGCGGAATTGCGAAAAATGGGGTTGGGCAAAACAAAAAACATGATAATGCAGATACCAAAATCAGATATATTGACCACTAACTGCCTAGGGAAGGTTTTCTCAAACACGGTAGCGACGTACAAATTCTTTTGGTTTGTATCAATTATGCAGATACATGCCAAGACGGATAATCCACAAATCAGTGTGTGGGATATTGTTATCAGAATGGTGGCAAATGCATGGTATCCTATTCACTATTTCCGTTTGTCTTTTGGCAAGAGTGATTCGCTGTTTGATATTGTGATGGAACTACAGCACATCACTCAGATTCCCATTGATACCAATTCTCAGACGATTATTGACGGTTTGCAAAGCAGATTGGAAGACAAGCAGATAAAACGACTATTTAACACGCTTACGTTGAATGTTCCCTATCGTTTTCTGCGGCCTTGAATAGACTCATCCTATGACAAAGAAATGGTTAGACGTTCCCAGACATTAGAAGATGGAAGCCTATACGCTCTATACAAAGATGGCTCGGATTTCTATATCGTTCTGAATCAGGCGTGGGACGCATATCTGCATACGCACTATAACATTCTAGTGGATTTTGCTTACTGGAACCTGACTTTGTTTCTGCAAACGAGAAATCCCAATGTGCCAGCCATCCCCAATAAATTGATTCGCCCTGAGGCCAGAAACTCACTGACCAAGCAGCACAACTATTGGGATATGGTGATGACGATTGGCGGCCCTATCCATTGTATCTATACAGACAAACTTCTGCATCCAAAAGATTATGACCTTGACCACTTCATTCCGTGGAGTTTTGTGTGTCATGATCTGCTGCGGAACTTGATACCGTCGAACGGCAGCATCAATTCATCGAAGAGTGATAAGTTGCCAGACTTGGACTATTATCTGCCAAAACTCGCAGCATTGCAGCATCATTCCTTGCAGGTCTTAATAAATGCCGATAAGGAGCCGAAAGTGATGGAGGACTTTTTATCTCTTGGCTATTCGGCAAAAGATTTGGCTGCAATGAGTGAAGAAAAGTTTCGTAAAATCTACGAAAGGACGTTTAACCCCATCAATCAAATTGCCCTCAACATGGGCTTTGAAACGTGGAAATACTAAAGACAATGGAACCAGAGAAAATCAATCATCCGTATCTGACGGCTATTAAGCGAACGGAGTTATCCGTACCGACACGCAATCTTTTGCAGCACAATTTGCTAAAAGGAAAAATACTGGATTTCGGTTGCGGCTTTGCTTTCGATACGGATGAGTTGAAGCGTCAAGGATATAACATCACGGGCTATGACTATTATTATCGCCCCGACTATCCCGAAGGTAAGTTTGATACTATTATCTGCAACTATGTGCTGAATGTGCTGGAGCCATACGCTCAGACTGAGGTACTGATGAATGTTACAAATCTGCTGTCACCAAAGGGCGTTGCTTACTTTGCTGTGCGTAGAGACCTGGCGGAAGAAGGTTTCCGGTTGCATGTCATTCACAAGCAATACACCTATCAGTGCAATGTGAAGTTGCCCTATAAGAGTCTGGTAGCCAACAAGAGTTATGAACTTTATCAGTATCAGCACTTCAATAAACTGCCTCGTAAGGAAGGTGAGATTTGCCCCTTCTGCCGTTTGTCTCGACGCGTTGAGATAATTTGCGAGAAGGCTACCTGTGTCGCATTCTATGATGGTTATCCTGTCTCACCTGGGCACGCTCTGATTATTCCCAAACGCCATGTTGCTAACTTCTTCGACCTTACTAATCACGAGCGAGAAGCAATGAACGTCGTGCTGCAATATGTGAAGCAAAAGGTTGACGAGCGTTTTCACCCCGACGGCTACAACGTCGGCATCAACATTGGCGAGGCGGCGGGCCAGTCGGTTTTCCACTGCCACATGCACGTCATTCCAAGATATAAAGGCGACGTGCCCACCCCCAAGGGAGGTGTCCGCGGCGTGATTCCGAGCAAGCAAAGCTATTCGACAAAAGGCTCAAAATCCGCAAAGGACAGCAATAAATAGGAAGAAATATGACCAACGAGCATAGAGACATGGTAATGAGAGGCGTGGTCGTTAATCAATCCGCAATACGGTTAACCTTGTGTATAAACGACGTTAACCATATTGCTACATGGATAACCTCGCACCCATACGACGTTTACCATGTCGCGAGCTGGTTAACAAACTATGCATAAGTTAGGATTAAAACGAGAAGAGGCATGGCATACGACAAGCAAGGAAAGGCTTCGAAGGTTAAAGACCGCTGGTATGGCGACCACAAGTACAGGCACGGACTTGATTTGAAGCCGTGTGTGTTAGTAGGCAAGCCGCAGTTCACTATCAACGACCTCTATATATCTCCGTTCATCCACCGCCGTCGCTATAGCGAGGACGGCCACATGACGTATATGCCATTGGAGCGAAACCTGCAACCGACGGGCATCAACGTCATGGATGAGTTTCTGCGCTACCTGTCTCAGGGCCAATCTGACATTGCAGCCTTCTGTAAGCGCAACGGTACCCGCGTCGGTGACATTGATTCGCTCATATTCCTGCTCACAGATATGCGTGGCGTCGATTTCCGACAGGCCTATCAGATGCGCATGGTCGATGACCTGTTGCGCTACATCTCCTTGCCCGTCGCCGATGTCGCCCACCGTAGTGGCCTCGGCTCGCGCACCAATCTCTATTTCGCCTACAAGCGCGACTTCAAGTGCTCTCCAACAGATAGGCGTGAACAATTGCAGAAGCAAGGGGATGAGGATTTGTATAAAGTGGAATAAACCTTAAAAAGAATTATTGCAAAGCATGATCACGACAATAGCAGATAAGGTAGTCCGAGGATATGTCAAAGAGGCATGTGACATCCTTGACTTTGATATGTCGAATGTACGAATTCTTTACGTTCCTCAAATTACGGCCAATGCAGGCATCCCACAACATACAGAGATTACACCCGACGGATGTCTGGTTCTTGATGAGTCTTGGGTTAATCTGGAAATAAAGAACGAGACTCCAACGAGAACACGTTGCGAAGTATATTGCAAGGTGAGGATGCTGTATCAGCAGGCTAAAAATCCCAATGGATTCAATCAATATGCTGGTGAGACAATACATGACGCTTTAGCATTTAATTACGCTCTACAAACTCTAAAAGGACTAACTCTTCCCATGCCTCCATTCCCCCAAATGGTGGAATCGATGCTCATACGTACTCAGAAATTGCTGAAAGATGAATTGGGGATGAATACTGAGTACTACTTGATGTCTAAAGAATTTGTAAAAGCTGACAATGTGTGGAAATTCAGACTAACTCAGAACGATGAAAGGCAATATGCAGACCGATATTATACGAAACCACACAAAACGACAATAAGGGTTATTGACCAATCGGAGAAAGGTACTGAGGAAAATCCGTTCGATGATGTAAATGAGGCTTTTGATTATATTCGGAAACTTGAAGATGAGGCATACGCAAATGATACATTGCTGAAAGATATTGCTTCACAGCAGTATTTTTATGATCTAAACTTTCGACAATTCCGTGTACCATGGGCCAGCGCTTACGTCTCCTTTTATCATAATGCAAGCATTCCTGCAGATGGATTTATTGTCAATCAGAACCAAATCTATTCGGATGGTAAGTTTCATTTTACGTTAAAGCCTAACTTATACGGCAAGAAGTTCCTGTATCGTGGACAGAGTAAGGATTACCCCCAACCTTGTGCCCCAAATTTGTTCCGCGATGCAAAAAAAACATATTTCCTAGATGATTTGATTTGGTCGCAAGAAATGGAACTGCTATTGAAAACTCATCCTTTGGTGAAACTACTGGAAAATGGTGTAGAAATCATGCATGACCATTTCAGTATCCTAATGAATCTTGCAGGTTTAGCCCAGCACTATTATCATAAGACACGTTTCTTAGACTTGACATCTGATGTAGATGCTGCGAAATTCTTTGCAACGACCAATTATGATGGAAAAACTGATGAATATAAACCTGTACATGATACAGATAAGTTAGGCATGATATATTGCTATGAACTGCAGATGCCATTTGCATTTGCCCCCAAGAAAGGTTATGAATTATCTGTAATAGGAAAGCAAGTGTTTATGCGTAGTGGGGCACAACATGGATTCCTTTTGGGAATGAACAAGGGAGTGGACTTGAAAACTATGCCTCAAGTCAAGAAGTTCTACTTTCGCCATTGTCCTACTATTTCAGATGCAATATTCAAACAATCGGACGATGGAAAGAAGTATTTTACAATGGATATACTGGAGGAAATATGGAAAACAGAATACAAACAAAGGTTAGAGAGTGGCATCGTTTCTGCAGATACAGTAAGACTGAATGTTTCGAGAAATCCGGGAGAGACATTTGATAGTATATGCCAGAAATTGAAAGACAGAAATATTACAATTGACGATTCTTATCATCCATCGTTTACGCCAGAATTACTTGATAAATACTATCAATCAATAAAAGATGGATGGTGGGAAGAATTTTGTAGCGATATCTATTTCTATGGTGGAGATGCAGCACTATATAAAAATTGTTTAATGCGTATACCGCAGAAAAATGAGTATAAATGGGCATTTGAGAAGCAATGAAAGAGGTTGTTATTGATAGTTTAGAAGAATTTATGTCCTGTCAATATGGATTTCCTGAGACGGACTTCTTTAGAGGACAATCTTCTTTGGACTATAAACTGATTCCATCTATTGGTAGGTTGTTCAAAGAAGGACAGGAGAGTGTGTTGAAGCAGTATGAACGCGAAATCTTTGATGACTTTAAGCGTAAGTATTCTATGTATACGGACGCTCGACCAAAAAATGATAAAGAATTCTTGTTCCTTGCACAGCATTATGGACTTCCCACAAGATTACTTGATTGGACGTACAATCCATTAATAGCTTTGTATTTTGCATGTTGTTCAAACTTTGACAAAGATGGTGTGGTGTTTCAAAGTTATGAGTTTTCACGTGAAATCTATAACGAAGGGAGTGATATATTTGCTTTTCCTTATATCACATTGTTATATCCTAATATGACAGATGTAAGATACAAGAATCAAAATGGTTTATTTATTTTGTATCCAGAACCATGGAAAGAGGATTTTGAGCATATTTCTGCCAAATATGTAATCCCCGCAAAATGCAAACGGAATATTCTAAACAAACTTGAAAAGATTGGAATAACTCGGTCCTTCATAATGCCATCATTGGATTGTTTGTGTATAGATATTGTCGATATTCATAGTTTAAGATATCCGTACGCACTAAAATAATAATTATGGATAATAGAGAACGGATGAATGTATATTTTGAGATGGAAGGAAACTTCTATATGTTGTTTCAAGTAGTAAATATTGGAACAAAAAACATTCCTGACTTTAAATTCTCAGGTTTCTCGAATTTATATATAAACCATAAAACGGATAATAACAAAGAAGATGATAAAGGCTATCTAACGGAAGAAGAGATAGAAAAGTCAACAATTCATTCATATATTGAATTTACATATCATAAGGATGGTAGCTTCTTAACAAAAAATATGGATTTCGAAGATAAAACGAAAAGAGATATCACAATCCATATGGTATAGGTGTTCGATGGACTCCTATAAATGATATTCAAGATATCCAACCTGTGATTTCTGTTGCAATTAGAAGAATGGAAATATACCATCCTGTAAAGCTTGAAGAGGAAGGCGAAATGGTACATAATTACATTTGCAAGAATACGGAATTATTCGAAAGAGATGGTCAATATCTGGTTGCGATATATTTGAAAGAGAAAAATAAACAAGTTGCATGTTTTACCACATCCCAAGGTTATTCTGATATTTTATGCAATGTTAATGATAAATTGGATTTATGTATCTTATTCCAAAGACATTCTTATCCTAAAGCGAAATCATATTATTCTAAACACTTTGGTGGTAGATGGATAACTCCTTATTTAAATAATTCTATCACTTTCTGTAATAAAAATACTAGTATTGATGAGTTGAATGATAAAATGAAAAACGTGTTTGATCCTGCATTCAGTGAATTTATTAGAATAATGGGTGAAGGACACATCGTTAATTTGTCAGAAGATAAATTGGAAATAATAGATGTTGTAGATAAAGTCTATTTGCCTGTTAATAATGGTACTAATATGACAAAACCATTATTTATAAAGCATTTGTTGGATTCTATTTCTGATTTCAGAGTCTTTAATTCCAAATCTGAAAAAGAAAAGGAAGATTATGTAAGAATATGTTATTTGATGGTTTTGGCACTACCTTTAATGATGACAAGGAAATATGAAGTTGACAAGATTCTCTATGGAGATACCCCTAATCAACAGAAACTAAATGACATAAAGATTCTATTAGATGAGATATTAAGAACTAAAACGGTGGATAATACAAAAAAATAAATAGTAACTTTGCAAACGAAATATGACAAAAGAAGATATATTCAGACTAAGGGACACAGCGGAACAGACCAGAGTTCAGTAAAAAAACGTGTGACTCGTGAAATAAATATAATGTGAGCTGCGAGATGGTGACGTAAAGCAACTCTCGCGGAGGCATGATTGTTGTTATCATCGATGCCAAAACGGGATGCATCAATCCCTTATCGTTCCAAGAGATGCAGGAAGCAACAAACCTGTTGGGAAGTCAGGCCTCTGAGGGTGTTGTACCTCAGATTCTACTTGACATTGAGAATGTTCAGATGGATGGTGGTGTTATCGTTGTTGCATGTGAAAAGATAAAACTGGCAACATATCAAAGATTCTCGTGCTATGATTGAGAAGAGGAGGGTATAAACCTTGAGAATTATCACTACATGAATATGGGATATGAATAATATTAGGATAGTATACGAAATATGAAAAGAAATAATTCACTAAATAAGACAAAGCAACAGCTTAAGGGAACGATTTTGCCTAAAGGCTGCCTTTCTTTTCTGGACAGAGTAAGTCGCCTAGAGAAAATCTACTGCGAGTATATCTCTGTAGAATATTCCAAAGGATCAAAGGAAAGTTTAGCGAGTTTGGGTTCCTTTTGGACAGTAATAAAACAATGCTATAATCTTCATCAAGATGGTCTTTCTGCAGAAGCAACACTTCTTTTCTATAAAGAAATCTTCTGTAATGAAAATTATCTCGATATATATGAACTTGAACAGTAGGCTCTACAAGATTAGGAAAACAGAAAATGGTGGTCTGTTTCGTAAAGAAGATATGTTCCATATTCCGTTTGATAAAAGGTATTTAATTACTAACGGTCGTTATAGTATCGACGGAATTCCATCATTGTATTTGTGTGAATCGGCTTATATCTGTTGGGAGGAGTTGGGAAATCCCAACTTTGACACATGCAACGTGTCGATGTTTATTAACGAGCAGGCGGTTGCAGTCATCAACCTTGCTCCGATAATGGAGGTATTTGACAAAAACAAAATACTTAAATACCCATTGGCTTATGTTTGCTCTTTAGGAACGAATCACCCAGATAATCCATTTAAGGAAGAATATGTAATATCGCAGATGTTGATGCAATGTCTTCTTATTCACAACAAAACTAACACGAAATCGTCTTATGTGGGTATTAGATATTTGTCAAACAAGGCTTATATTCAACGACCTTTATTCCCTTTGAACGAAAAGAAAGATCTAAGACGATATTTCAATTGTGCATTCCCTGCTTTTGGTCCTTACGACAATGATGGACTGAGTAAGAAATTAAAATCGATATTTTCATGGACATTTCCAGATACTTATGGCAGATATAGGTTACGAACAGCCAATATGAATATAGAAGAAAAACCTAATACGGACACCTATAGTGTATCTGCTTTTTCCCAAATTGAAGGCTGGTGCAATATGCAATGGTTTCGTGATAACATGCTATCATATGACGGTTTAGAAGGAGCTCTGACTTTTTAATGTAGAGTGACACTTGATAATGAACAATAAGATATAGGACAACACGTTATAATTAATATGGCACTTACAATATAGGAATTAAAAACGCTGATACAGAGTGACGAACATCGTCAGCTGGAACTGAAGAAGACAACAGGTGAGCTGAAGGATGGCATGCATACGGCTTGCGCCTTCTTGAATACAGAAGGTGGCTGGCTCCTTTTTGGCGTTGCTCCAACATCACTAAAGATTCTGGGGCAGCAAGTCACAGACAATACTCAAAGGGAGATTGCACAGGCACTGAGTTACATGGAACCGCAGGTTGATGTACGGGTAGAATATATTGACGTTCCCGAAAGACCAGACCATAAGGTGATTGCCATGCACTTTGAAGGATGGGCATGGGGTATGGTGCCTTATACTTATCACGGTTGTCCTTACTATAAAGTGGAGAGTACAACGAAAGAGATGCCGCGTGACATGTATGAAGAGCGGTTACGCAGGAGTAAGCCAGACTTGTTTGCTTGGGAAAGACAACCATCGGAATTTACTGACATCAGTTCTCTGGATGAGAAACTGATACGTGGTGTTGTACGTCTTGGTGTTGAGAAGGGAAGGTTGCCTGATCTGGCTCTAACCGAACCCATTGAGGAAGTATTGGGAAAATGGAAGTTGACTATAGGCAACAGGCCTCTGAATGGAGCAACAGCACTCTTCACAAGAGATACAGGAATGTACACGCAGTTAACTATGCGACTAGCCCGTTTTCAAGGAACAGACAAGAATGAGTTTATAGACAATCAGCGAGTAGAGGGCAATATCTTCGTATTACTCAATGAGGCTATGAACTTCTTCCGCAAACACTTGAATATGCATGGGAAGATTGTCGGACTTGTTCGTGATGAATATCTGGAAGTTCCAGCAGAAGCTCTGCGTGAAGTGGTTCTGAATGCACTTTGCCACCGTCAGTACGAACGATATAATCTGACTATAGGCATCGCCATCTACGATGACCGCATTGAGATTGAGAATCCTGGCATTTTGCCTCCTCAGATTACACCAGAGAATATCCTTCAGCCTCATATTTCTTATCCATACAATCCGCTTATAGCTAATGTGCTGTATAGTACAACCTATATTGAGAACTGGGGGTCGGGTGTGAAACGCATCATGGAAGCTTGCCAAAAGAGGGGCGTTCCCTCGCCTACATGGACTGTCCATGGCGGTTTGGTTGTAGTGACATTCATGAGACCAGCAAAGGGTATTACTCAAGGTGGCACTCAAGGTGGCACTCAAGATGGCACTCAAGAAGACAATCTTGATAAATGGATAGAAAATCAAATTAGACAGAATCCTCAAATTACAACAGAGGAACTGGCTAAAATGAGTAAAAAAAGTCTGAGAACTGTCAAGCGCCATATAGCTAAAATGCCTCACATTCGTTATGTAGGTAGCGGTTATAGTGGTCATTGGGAGGTACTTGACAAAGAATAAAACCATCTTCGCGATTTGCGATAGTGATTCTAACGAAATAGGTCCGTTGTCATCAACGACCGACCAAACCAAAGAGCAGTTCCGTCTAGAGATGCTCTTTGATTTGCTTATTGACCATAATGCCGTGCTATTAGCATGGCTATGCCCCCTGCCATTACAGAGACTCCGATGGTAAAGAAGAACCAGAAAAACCATTGAGCATAGTGACCGAGGTAACAGCCATCAAACTCCTTATATCGGTCACGTACTTTCCTGCGTTCTTGAACAAGCATGGTATTGACCTCACGGATATGTTCTTGCATCTTGACAAGCATCCATTTGTGTTCCTGGTCGAACGTGTTTTGAATATTCTGCCAATCAGCATCAGATACATTCACTGACACCCTCAACTTTGTGGGCGCATCTTCCATGACTTGCTCGATATGCTCGTGGATGATGTCAACCCTGCCACTGATGGTATTAACGGCATTACCCAATTTCTCCTCGGCTCGCTGATACTGCTGGACTACCGACTCACATAGAAGCGTAGCATTCACACAAGTATTGGTAGCTTTATTGATGTTGTCACTTAGTTCCTTCAGTTCAGGCACACGACTGATGATGTCTTGTTCGGCATCCTTCTCCTGAATTTCCTCCTGAACTTCGTTGAACATTACATCGAAGTCAAGCTTGTTCTCATTGTTTTTACTTTTTCTTATCATAGATATATGTGATTGTTTTAACGGTGGAAACCGCGTTTAACTGACTTTGGCTTGCACATGGAATGAGCCATCTGAAGGCATCGGCGAGCATACTGACGCTCATCCTCATCATCCTTTTTGCCCCAACCTGATTCAGGTGCCGAGCCGCCACCACCTCCGCAAGATTCGGACATGGATGTTGCGGCATCAATGTAGTCAACGAAGAGAAGCATGGCGGTATGAGCAACGTTCTCGACAATGGCGGTATCATTGCCATCAGAGACCTGGACCTCATTGAGGAAAATATCCTTGACCGAATTGGGAATCTCAACAGCCTTGCTGCCAATAGGTGTATCGATGTTGAATATAGTGAAGGATGGCACAGGCTTTGCCTGGACTCTTGACTGCACCTTGGGCTGAGTAGATATCATTGTTTGAGCAGTTGGACGAACAGAACGGCTGCTTGGGGTAACAGTCGGTGTAGATGGTTTCACCTTAACTTGAGCAGGCTTCGGATGGAACTTCTTCCATGTGGCTTCAAGCTGTGATACCATGAACTTTCGACCGATTTCAGAAGCCTTGAATACTGAAGTGTTCTTGCTAATGGTGTAGCCAACAAGTTGCTTACTCTTGTCATAATGAGGTGTCACATCATAGCCCTTCATGCGAAGCATCTTGAAGTAGAAGTCTATGTCAAACTCCTGCATCTTCTGAAGGGTGTATTCGCAAAAGTCAGCAATCTCTTCCTTCCGCATATCATGAATCTCCAGAGGTTGCTGCCAGCCATGCCTCATGTTGATGATTTCCGCAGCCATCATTACCCTCTTGTGAATATCGTGAACATCGTTGGTATTGCCATCAAGGTCAACACGGCAACAGTCCAGATGCAGGTGCAGCGTCCCAGACTTCGAGTCGGAATGCAAGCCAGACACATTCATTGAATTGCGGAAATTGGTCTTCACTTCCTTCTTCATGCCCTTGGGGATTAGTCCGACGGAATCAAGAGTTTCCAATGCTTCATCACCAAGGTTCACCCAATCATCCATCTTGAAGTTTGCAGATTCTTCCTTTGAGGGCGAGATTACAAACGTGGTAATGAAGCGTTCCAGCTTTCGCCCAACAGTCCTGTCCTGCTGATGCAACTGGCAATGATGCTTCATCATATACCAGATGGCGGTCGGGTCGATACCTTCAGGCATGTGGTTCGCCTTGACCACTTTTGCCTTCTCTTTCTCTAATGCGTACCTTACGGCATTGCCGCCGTAGGGAATAACTCTTGCAAGCATAATCATGATACGTTCCTTTCTTTGGTCTATAGAGATGATGAGATATTTTCTTCGATGCTATACCAATGTTGGATGAGTTCTGCAACAGACTTAATCCACCATGTCATGAACTTCTCCGTCTTGAAGAGCTTCAACTTTTCCTCATCCGTTTTCTTGGAAAGGACGCTGCTGATTTTTATCAGATCCGTCCTGGCATAGACAAGGGAGTTCAAGGCCTCGACTTCTTTCTTGGTGAGCCGCTGTCGTGGATGATGCTTCAATCCTGTTTCAGTCAGATAGCGATTCAGGCTTATGCCACATTCCTTGGCAAGTGCTTTGAGTTGCAACCAGACTTCATCAGTACACCTGAAAGCGTGTACCTTGGTTGGCGGTTTCTTGGTAATATGTTTCTTCTTCATTGTCAATGAATTGATTAAAAGGGATGAATATAAACTGATTAGAAAGAAGGACAAGGTCTGCGAGCCTGCGAGTAGCCCGAGAAACTTTTAGGAGTGCAATAACAGGGACACCTGTTTTGTACTACAAAAGGATTTCTCGAAAAGTCCCTCTAAAAAATCGGAACTTTTAACAATAAAGTTCCCCCTCAGGGCTTAGAGGACTGTTTCGGTTTCCCTTGTAAACAGTATCGGCAAACACCCCTTAGGAGGTTTGTGATGCAGCTTGCAGCTTATGTCCTTCAAGACTGTCATTGGTCGCTGTGAAATCCGTTAGTACAGTAGTTGTCATCGGACTTCTGATGGAAGCCGTCGTTGCCTGCAGATGGGATGGCGTTTTGCTGTAGGATCTGTACTTCATTCTGTGCTGATGCTTACTCATTTCTTTTCCCTCCATTCCGAATACTATAGGCTTCTTCTTTCGAAGAGAGTATGCCATCGGAGTGAGAGGAATTGTCTTTCTTTGGTACATGGGAAGAATTTTCACCCGCCCCAAACTTACTCACATTGCCACTATCATTAGATTGTGGTGATGGATGGGACACATGAGCTTCGGCTGACGAAATCACGTCCACGTTTCCTTCTTGGGAAATGTCGCCATTTAAGCCAGAACCATTCTCACCTTTGATGATTCCATCAGCTATCTCAGTTGTGATGACCCTTGCAGGGGGAACATCCGCACGAACAATTGCAGGGCTATTAGCATTGCTTCTTAATGCAAACGGATTCTTGACGAACCTTCCATCCACATACCAGCCCGAAAGGGAATGAAGTGTATGGATGCAATAGTGTCCAAAATAAAATTCAGTAAAAGCAAAAAAGAGAGTTGAATTAAGA
>ERZ825324.2423-NODE-2423-length-19371-cov-5.429954_pt1 | contig 19371 bp, 13 predicted proteins | sample MGYA00519859_ERZ825324 | MGnify/ENA primary metagenome ERZ825324 (study PRJEB31778, sample SAMEA3449198) | human gut metagenome | biome: human gut; feature: human-associated habitat; material: faeces | place: United Kingdom | collected 2010/2012 ... | reverse complement strand
TGTGATTATCTCATAAGGGCAAAAATAAGGGAAACTACATATCATTTCACTAATGGACAGGCGGGAAAGCCTATAAAATGGGGAAAGTTAGAGAGATAATTATATAAATTCCAGTTTACAGAAGGGTGGGGTATTGTGTTATACTGAGTGGCGTCAAAAAGGAACTGAAAATTATGGAACTGGAAACAGTTACAGATTATGGATAGAGGGCAGTGCCCTTCTGGAGGATGAATATTATGAAAAAAATGAACAGGATCACAGCACTGGTTGTTGCAGGCGTTATCTCATGTACTTCACCAATGATGGTCATGGCGTCTGATTCCAGCTCTGTTATGAGCCAGGCAGAGGAGATTCTTAAGGATAACGAGATCGAATCTCTTGCGTCTGACCCGGATAAAGTTGGAGATATTATTGTTTATGTAAAAGGGCTTTTTGATTCCAATCAGATTTCTGATGATGAGATTTCACAGGGAATTGATGAGGCAGCAGATCATTATGGTGTGACACTTTCTGAGGATGATAAGAATTCTCTCGTGAATATTATCAGCAAATTCAGAGGAATCGACATCAGTGATGACCAGATTAAAGGTTATGTAAGCGATGCATACAGTACTCTGAAAGATATGGGTGTTACAAAGTCTGATGTAAAGAATATTTTTGAGAAAGCGATCGAGTTTATTAAGGGTATGCTTTCCCGTCAGTAGGAGGAAGGTGTTCAGAATGGCACTTTTATTGGGATTATTATTCTTAAGTTTACTGGAAATGTACAAAATGTACAATATTTAGAACGCTTGTCAATAAAGCAAATGTGGCGTTTTTATAAAAAAAGAGGAAAAACAGAAAAGAAATTGTGCAAATACGCTAAAAGTTCACGAGCTGTTCATAATTTGTTCATATTTATCTGATACTATAATAACAGTTCGAAAGAACACTACGAAAGACGCTGTAATGGTGTGTATCAGTATCATTACACATACAATTTTTTTCATAATAATCGCCCCGGTAAGCCACTACCGGGGCACTCCTCGTTTTATGGGGAAAAATATCAGGAAATGTAGCCTCTGCCAATGTGCGGAGGTTTTTTTGTATAAAGAGACTATTTTGCATTCAAAAAAATAATAGCGTCGGTGGTTTGCCCATGCTATAATAATTAAGATTAAAATGAAAATCCGGCAGAAAGAATAAGAAAAAGGCCGGAAGTAAATGATGAAAAGATGAAGCGTGAACGGAGGTCAGGAAATGGCGGAGTCTATGAAAGATTTTGAGCAGGAGCTGGAGGCTTCTTTTAAGAAAATTGAGGAAGGTGATATCATCGCCGGGACAGTGGTCAGTGTGGATGAGACAGGAGTTGTTCTTGATCTTAAATATTATGCTGAGGGATTTATTCCGGCAGAGGAATTTTCCAGAGAGCCGGGATTTAATATTAAAGAGGCAGTTCAGCCGGGAGAAGAGATCCAGGCAACCGTTCTTAGGAAAGATGACGGACAGGGAAATATTCTTCTTTCCAGAGCAGAGGCAGCAGATGTACTTGCATGGGATAAACTGAAGGAGCTTCAGGAATCCGGGGAAGCACTGGATGTTGTTGTAAAGGGAATCGTAAACGGCGGAGCCATTGCTTATGTGGAAGGTGTTCGAGGTTTTATCCCGGCATCCAAACTTGCGCTGAATTATGTAGAGGATACAGAAGAGTACCTGAACAAGCCGCTTCAGGTTCAGGTAATTGATGTAGATAAAGAGAAAAAGAGACTGGTACTTTCTGCAAAGGAACTTCTCCGTGAGAAAGCAGAGAAGGAGCGCAGAAACAAGATTTCCAATATTGAGGTTGGTTTCGTGACAGAGGGAACCGTTGAGAGCCTGCAGCCTTATGGTGCGTTTGTTGATCTTGGAAACGGAATTTCCGGTCTGGTTCATATTTCCCAGATCTGCGAAAAAAGAATTAAGAAGCCATCAGAGGCGATAAGTGTGGGAGACAAGGTTAAGGTGAAAGTAATTGCGATCAAGGATGGCAAGCTGAGCCTGAGTATCAAAGAGGCATCGGATCTGATGGCGAAGGAAGTTGAGGAAGAGACTTTTGAACTGCCGGAGTCAGGAGAAGAGGCAACCACATCTCTTGGTTCACTTTTTGCGAACATCAAACTTGATTAATTGTTATATTTTTGGATGAAAAAGGATGGATGTGAATGAAGAAACAGGAGAGAATATTTGTAATCGGACATAAGAATCCGGATACGGATTCCATCTGTTCGGCGATCGCTTATGCGGATATTAAAAACAGGACTACACAGAGTAAGAGATATATTCCGAAGAGAGCTGGTCAGATCAATGAGGAGACCAGATATGTGCTGAACCGTTTTGGTGTACAGCCGCCGGCTTATCTGGGAAATATCGGAACACAGGTCAAGGATATGGATATCCGTCTCAGTCCCCAGGCAGACAAAAACATGTCACTGAAAAATACCTGGGATCTGATGCAGGAGAACGGAATCGTATCCCTTCCGATCCGTGATAAGGAGGGATGCCTGGAAGGTCTTGTGACCATCGGAGATATTGCCAAGACTTATATGGATACCACAGACAGTTATCTGCTTTCCAATGCGCGGACACAGTATCAGAGGATTGCGGAGACGGTTGGCGGAGAAGTGGTGGAAGGAAATGGCCACGGATATTTTGTCAAGGGACGTGTTCTGGTTGGGACAGCCAATCCGAAGATGATGGAGGAATTTATTGAGGAGAATGATATGATCATCATGGGAGACCGTGAGGAGGATCATCTTCAGGCCATCAGCCAGAATGTAAGCTGTATTATTGTAGGGCTGAACATTGTGGTTTCCGAGAAGGTTGTGAAGCTGGCCCACGAAAAAAATATCGTGATCATCCGGTCACCTTATGATACCTTTAACATCGCCCGTCTGATCAATCAGAGTATTCCGGTCAGCTATGTTATGAAACGGGATAACATGGTTACGTTTAATACCGAGGATTTTACAGATGATATCCAGGATGTTATGGTCAAAAATCGCCACAGAGCGTTCCCGGTTATCAATCCTCATGGAAAGTGTATCGGAACGATTTCCAGACGTAATTTCCTGGACATGCACAAGAAAAAAGTTGTTCTTGTAGATCACAATGAGGTGGATCAGGCTGTTGATAATATTGAGAAGGCGGAGATTCTTGAGATTATTGACCATCATAAGCTTGGAACATTGCAGACCATGACACCGGTAGCGTTCCGTAATGAGCCTGTGGGATGTACGGGTACAATCCTTTATGAGATTTACGGAGAGCAGCGTCTGGAGATTCCGGAAAAAATTGCGGGACTTCTCTGTGCGGCCATTATTTCAGATACGCTGATGTTCCGTTCACCGACCTGTACACAGACGGATAAGATCGCTGCCAGCGCCCTTGCCCTGATCGCGGGAATTAAGATCGAGGATTTTGCCAGAGAGATGTTCTCAGCAGGAAGTAATCTGAAAGATAAATCCCCGGAGGAGATTTTTTACCAGGATTACAAGAAGTTTATTGGCGAGGGCAATGTTTCCTTTGGTGTGGGCCAGATCAGTTCCATGGACAGCGAAGAGCTGAAAGAGATCAAGGAGAAGCTGATGCCGTTTATGGTCAGCGAGTGTGGACGTCACGATATCACGAGAGTTTACTTTATGCTGACGAATATTCTGGAGGAATCTACAGAGCTTCTGTTTTATGGTGAGGGCAGCCAGCAGATGGCTGAGATCGCTTTTGAGAAGAAGCCGGACGGAGATGCGTTCTGTCTGCCAGGTGTGGTTTCCAGAAAGAAACAGCTGATTCCGGCGATGATGGAGGCTGCTCAGCTGATGAACAGCGATTACGCATAAGGAGGCCGGATCAATGGCAAAACAGATTTGGAAACCGGGAAATATGATCTATCCGCTGCCGGCAGTGATGGTCAGTGTCACGGACGGAGAGGGCAACGACAATATTATTACCGTTGCGTGGACAGGAACGGTCTGTACGAATCCGGCGATGGCTTATATTTCAGTCCGACCATCCCGTTATTCTTATGGAATGCTGAAAAAAACGGGAGAGTTTGTTATTAACCTTACAACAGAAAAACTGGCTTTTGCGACGGATTTCTGCGGAGTCCGGTCCGGCCGGGATGTTGACAAATTCGAAAAACTGAATCTTACAAAAGAGAAAGCACAGTATGTTTCTGCTCCGATGATCGGGGAAGCACCGGTTTCCATCGAGTGCAGAGTACGAGAGGTGAAGGAACTGGGATCGCATGATATGTTTCTTGCAGATGTACTTGCGGTTCATGCGGATGAAGCATATATGGACAAAAACAACAAGTTCCATCTCAATGATGCGGGACTTCTGGTTTATTCCCATGGGGAATATCTGGCTGGTGGCCGGAAGGTGGGAACTTTTGGCTACAGCGTGAAGAAGAAAAACGGTAAGAAGAAACGCTGAGAATAACACGGCACAGGAACGATTGTTGAGATTTTGTTACAGCTATGTTAAAATGAAAGGACACAGTATGAATAATATTACACTGATAGGGATGCCTGGTGCGGGAAAAAGCAGCATCGGTGTTGTACTTGCGAAAGTGCTTGGTTACCAGTTTATTGACTCAGACCTGCTGATCCAGAAGGAAGAAAAGAGAACTTTAAGTGAGATCATTGAGCAGGATGGAATTGACGGATTCAAGGCGGTGGAGAATCGTGTGAATGCGTCTATCCAGGTTGAGAATACGGTCATTGCCACAGGTGGCAGTGTCGTGTATTGTGATGAGGCAATGCAGCATCTGAAATCAGAAGGAGTTGTGGTATATCTGAAGATTTCTCTGAAGCTGCTGTCCAAGCGTCTTGGCAATCTGAAAGACCGTGGAGTTGTTCTGAAAGAAGGGCAGACACTGGAGAGTCTTTATGAGGAACGGACAGTGCTGTATGAGAAATATGCGGATATTATTGTAGACGAAGAAGACAAAGATCTGGAGGGAAGCCTTCAGATCGTGCTTGATGCACTGAAACGGGGAGAGAAATAGTTTACAAATCCGAAATATGTGTTATAATATACAACTGACCTAAAAAACGGTGTTGCGGAACGTATGTTTCCGTCGTAAATTCAGAGAAAGTTTCTTGCTCATAGAGGAGTAAAATAATAGAGGTGTGTTATGGAACAGTATGTGATTAAAGGCGGCAATCCTCTGGTTGGAGAAGTGGATATTGCAGGTGCGAAGAATGCTGCTCTTGCAATATTATCAGCAGCCATTATGACTGATGAAACTATATTAATTGAGAATCTGCCAGATGTGAGGGACATCAATGTTCTGCTTGAGGCTATTGCAGAGATTGGTGCTCAGGTTGAGCGTGTCGATAAATCTACTGTAAAGATCAACGGTTCTACCATCGGCAATCTCAGTGTTGATTATGAATATATCAAGAAGATCCGTGCTTCTTATTATCTTCTTGGTGCTTTGCTTGGCAAGTACAAGCATGCGGAAGTTCCGCTTCCTGGCGGATGCAATATCGGCAGCAGACCGATCGATCAGCATCTGAAAGGTTTCCGTGCTCTTGGCGCGGATGTGGATATCCGTCATGGTGCGATCGTTGCGAAGGCGGAGAATCTTCATGGCAGCCACATTTTCCTGGATGTGGTTTCTGTTGGTGCTACGATTAATATTATGATGGCTGCTTCTATGGCAGCCGGCCGTACCATTATTGAGAATGCTGCAAGGGAGCCTCATGTTGTTGACGTGGCCAATTTCCTGAACAGTATGGGTGCGAATATTAAGGGTGCTGGTACGGATGTGATCCGTATCCGTGGTGTTGAGAAGCTTCACCGTACAGAGTATTCTATTATTCCGGATCAGATTGAGGCAGGTACTTTTATGTTTGCTGCTGCGGCTACGGGTGGTGATGTTACGGTCCGTAATGTTATTCCGAAGCATCTGGAGGCTACGACTGCCAAGCTTGAGGAGATCGGCTGTGAGGTTGAGGAGTTTGATGATGCGGTTCGTGTTCGTGCACCGCATAAACTTCATCGTACTCATGTAAAGACTTTGCCTTATCCTGGTTATCCGACGGATATGCAGCCGCAGATCGCAGTTACTCTGGCTTTGGCTGAGGGTACGAGTATTGTTACGGAGAGTATTTTTGAGAACCGGTTTAAGTATGCGGATGAGCTTTCCCGTATGGGTGCCAACATTAAGGTGGAGGGGAACTCTGCTATTATTGATGGTGTGAAGAAGCTTACGGGTGCGCGTGTGAGTGCGCCGGATCTTCGTGCGGGTGCTGCGCTTGTTATTGCGGGGCTTGCTGCAGAGGGTGTTACGGTTGTCGATGATATTGTTTATATTCAGCGTGGGTATGAGAACTTTGAGGAGAAGCTCAGGAGTCTTGGTGCTGAGATCGAGAGGGTTTCCAGTGAGAAGGAGATTCAGAAGTTTCGGCTGCGTGTTGGATGATGACTGATAACGATTGATGGTAATTGGATATTTGAGTTTTGGGAGAGTTCCTGGGTGTTTGGGCCTGGGGGCTCTTTTTTTGTGTGGGGGAGGGACGAATGGAGGGACGAACGGACAGACTGCCAGCGGGGCGGCTGCATGGTCGTGCCTGGTGCGGTCGTTTCGCCGGGGCATACTAAGCGTCTGAGTCTTCTGCCGTGCAGCCGTCCCGCTGGCAGTCTGTCCGTTCTGTTTTTTGGGGGTGTGAGGTGTGGTGGTCTGACGGGAGGGTGGTGAGCCATCAGCGCTGCGCTGGATGGCTGCAGGGGCTGAGTTTCTTTGTGGTGTGTTGGAAGATGGTGTGGCATCGGCGCTGCGCTGGATGTGGGTGGGGTGAGTTTTTTTGGGGGTTGTCGTGAGGGGATTGGGGATAGAGGCTGTTTTGGATAGGGTGTGGTGTTTTTGTGTAATATTTAAATTTATTTTTGGAGTATTTTGGATTATAATTATGGAAAAAGATGGTTGGCCTGATTGGTTGACTGATTGACTGGTTGATTGATATCCGGAGTTTTGGTGACTGTTTTGTGGGACTTGAGAGATGAGCTTCGGATGTGTGCTGATGTGGCTTGAGAGATGAGCTTCGGATGTGTGTTGATGAGGGGTGTGTGATGGGCTTCGGATGTGTGTTGATGTGGTTTGTGTGAGGGCTTCGGATGTTTTTTGGTTTGGTTTTGAGGGTGGTCTTTTGGGGGCTGCCTGGGTTTTGGAGGAGAGTGGGTTGTATGTGTGATTATGTGGTTTTGCCGCTTTTGAATTCGTCTTTTGAGCCTGGGAGGGCTCGGGAGGTTGTTGAGGGGTTTGTGGATGTGGATTTGAGGAATATTGCGCGGGCTGAGCTTTTTTATTTTACGGGGCAGGCGGAGGAGTGTTGTGAGATCACGAGGGGGTATCTGTCCAGCAGGGTTATTGAGCTGAAGCTTTCGGCGTGTATTTTGTATGGGTATTCTAATCTGTCGCTGGGGAATGTGGCGGCGGCTAAGCGGGGGATGGAGGGGATCCAGTCCTGTGTGAAGATTGCTATGAAGAAGAAGGTTCCTAAGGATGTTTATGCGTCCTGTCTTCTGGCGGGGTATGTGGGGGGCGGTTTTGCTTCATTTGCCTACGGATGGGATGCCTGCTTTTGGGGAGTACAGCAGGATGCTTCCTGAGGGGCTGAGGCTTTTTGCCACGTATGTGATGGCGCACCATACTTATCTTAACGGGGAGATATGGAGTGCTTATGGGATGGGGAAGGCTGCTTTGTTTATGGCGGAGAGGTCGTATCCGATCAGTATGACGTATATCCACTGTATGATGGCGGTGTGTGCGATCAACCGAAAGCATAAGCAGGAGGCACAGGAGGAGATGCTCCGGAGCTGGGAGCTGGCGAAGATGGATGGGTTTCTGGAGCCTTTTATTGAGCATCATGGGCTTTTGCGGGGGCTGATCGAGGCCTGTATCCGGAACCGGGATCCGGAGGCGTATCAGCGGATCACGGAGGGTGTGATTTCTTTCAGCAGGGGCTGGATGGCGCTTCATAATCCGGAAAACCGGAGAAAGGTTACGGGGGAGCTGTCGACGATGGAGTTTTCTATTGCCATGCTGGCAAGTGGGGGATGGACCAATAAGGAGATCGGAGAGCATCTGGGGATTTCCATTAATACTGTTAAGCATTACCTTACGGATATCTTTTGCAAGCTGAATGTCAAGAAGCGGGATGAGCTGAAGAAATTCATGTTAAAATAGTGACAGAGGCACTTTTTTTTGAAAAAACGGGCCTTACAAAACAACTGGTAGTGTTGTATAATAAATACCACAAATAGTCAGATTTTATTGGGAAATCAGACGAAAAGAACCAGTGAACGAGTAAGTTAAGAAGGAGGAGTTGAAGACTGATTCTCGATAGCATCTGATAATGTCAATATCCTTACCAAAAATGCCTGGTATATTGATATTACAATCACATAAGGGTAAAATATTGAAAAGGTGTAACCTGTTTACTCACCGGCTAAAAACATGAAGCTTTTTTAAGAGAAAGGAATATAAACAGAAGTAAAGTAATAAGAAATACAGTACACGTTAATGCACACATAGGAAAGCGGGAAAGGTATGAAAAAATTAAGGAATAATAAGATCAGAAAACTCCTGGCATTTATGGTGGCTTTGGCGTTGATGGTATCCTGTATGCCGAGTGCATATACGATCTCCGCGAGTGAGGCGTTCGGAGATGGAACGGAGGATATATTTACAGATGGCGAATTTACATCTGAACCAGCGGCCGAAGAATCGACACCGGATGTAAGCAGCGCTGACCAGGAGGAAACGGAACAGGCGCAGCAATCGACGCTTACATATGAAAATGATTCTGTTAAAGTAACAGCAGAAGCACTGGAGGACGGAGCTCTTCCGCAGAATACAGCATTGAAGGCTGACGGTGTAAACGAGAATTCATCCGTATCTTATGATACAGTTTCTCAGAAGCTTTCAGCAGCAGCTACAGACAAGGGCAGCAGCCTGAGAGGTTTTTTTGCGTATGATGTGTATTTTGCTGATGGCGACGGAAACAGAGTCGAGCCGAACGGCAGAGTCAGAGTAACTTTTGAGTACAAGACACCGGCAGCACCGGAGCTTACCGATGCAGCCAGCACGAGTGTAACCGTTGAGAAGCTTCATTATAACAACAGTACCGGTGATACTGATGTTAACACCTTACAGGCCAACGAGGATCTGAAGGTTCTGAATGTCAACGAGGGCAAACAGATCCAGACACTTCAGGTTGAGACTGGCAACGCAGCTGTTTTTGCCGTTATGTGGGATTCTCCTGAGACACCGGCAGCAGAGAATCCGGAGGTAACTCCTGAGGCAGAGCCTTCTGAGGAGCCGGCGGAGAATCCGGATGCTGAACCTACCGAAGCGCCGGCAGAGAATCCGGATGTGGTGGAAGAACCGGCAGAGGATATTGCGAGCCCGGATGAGGTTCCGGCAGCAGATGAGAATGGTGAGACAAGCCTGATCGAGGTTCTGGGAGACGATACGAATCTTCGTGTCAGCCCATCTATCGAGGCAGAGGTTCTGGCAACTGTAAACGCAGGAACACAGCTCACACTTCTGGATACCGTAACAGCAGAGGACGGAGCAACCTGGTACAAGGTTTCCTGGGAAGGAACCGAGGCTTACATAAGAAGTGATATGGCACAGGTTGTTGACAGCAGTGATGAGGCAGAAGAGCCTGAGGATGTTCAGGAAGAAGAAATTCAGCCTGAGATCACCAGATATGATTACAAGAGTGACGAAGTCAATGTCAAGGTTACTCTTACCAATCCGGCAGACCTTCCGGACAACGCAGAGCTTTCCGTAACACCGGTAGAGCTCAGCCAGAAAGCCGAAGACCAGATCACCGAAGAAGCGATCAAAGAAAAGAAAGCCATCGAGAAGATCCACGCCTACGATATCAAATTCCTGGTAGACGGCGAAGAGATTCAGCCAGGTGCTTCAGTGAAGGTATCTGTATCTCTGAATGATGAGAGGAAGATCAAGGATGCAGACGTATACCATGTAGACGCAGAAGACAACGTTGAGAACATGGACGGAAGCGTTGATAAGAATGGTAATGTTGAGTTTGAAACTACGCATTTTTCTACGTATGTAATTGTGCAGAGAGGCGGAGAAAATGTTAAAGTAATAATTCGGCATCTGGATAATACGACTAGTAAGGAGATTTATTCAGCTGATGAGAGAACAATCTTAGTTGGCGGAAAGATAAATGATTATACCAAGGCAAAGAACTGGGAGGTTTCAAAAGTAAAAGTAAACGATGCTGAAGTTGATAAGGACAAAAAGATTGAAGTTGCACAGGATAGTACGATAGAAGTGTATTATACACCAAAGCATAATGATAACTTCCAGGGACCGACATCTTTCTATGATTATACAGTTAAGGCTGGTGAAGGTTACGACGAGAATACTGGAAAGTGGACACAGTATTCATTTAATATGTTAGGAGATGCTGCAAAGGGTGATAATGGTAATCAGAAAATAACATCAGGTAAAATGGATCACAATTATGATTCTTATAAATATAATTTTACAGTTGATTCTGGTTATGATGAACACGAAAACAAAATTGAAGCCGAAGTAAATAATTATAAGGAAAATGTCAAAAGGATAGGAGGATTATTAAAAGAGGTAGAGGACAATGGAAAGGGAGCAGTAAAATTCAATTACCCCGAGCCAGGATTTTTTGTAGATCAAGATGCAACTGCCACGATTAATAATAATGAAACTTATTTAAGAAGAGTCATTAAGGATTACAAACTAGTTTTTGATCAGAACGGAGATTCTTATAAACTTACAAAAGTAATTGATAAGAATGGAGATCAGCGTGCAACAGCAGGAAGTAATTTCTTCCCATTGGACGGAGTACCCAGAAGTGAAAAGAGTGATGATGGTAATCACAATTACTTTTTTGGAATGAGATATGATGTAACTTTTAAAATTGGAGATTACGTAGGTCCATTAAATTATACCTTTACAGGTGATGATGATTTATGGGTTGTTTTGGATGGAAAAAAAATTGTAATCGATTTAGGTGGAATTCATCAGGCAGCTAAAAAGGAAGTAAATCTATGGGATTATGTTAAACATAAGGATGAAAACGAGCATACCCTGACTATTCTGTATATGGAACGAGGTGCGTATGAATCAAACTGCCAGATGGAATTTACCCTTCCTTCCGCGCGTATTTCTGAAGTTACGAATGTACCTACAACAGATCTTGTATTAAAAAAAGTAAATAAAAGCCAGGATGCGTTAAGTGGTGCTCGATTTACTCTTGTAAATTCAGAAACCAATGAATCACAGACTGCTACATCCGTAGATGAAACAGGACTTGTTAATTTTACAAGATTAAGACCTGGAACATATACATTAACAGAGGATATTGCACCTGAGGGCTATGAAGCATCAAATGAATCTTGGATTGTAAAGGTTACGTTATCTGAGGATAATAAAGCAGTGGCAACTCTTTATAAAGCAGATGGCAAGACAAAGATAGAAAAAAATACAGATTCGTTGTATCATATTATGAATTACACACAGGAGGAGATTATTAAAGCCAGTATGGATTACAGTAAGACTGCAACTGTAAACGACTGGGATAAGAGAACTTATGACATCAATATTACGGCAGCATCTACAAGTACAAGTACAATAACCACTACTGAAAAAGCAGTAGCGGATATTATGTTGGTATTGGATGTATCTGGTTCTATGGATAAAACAACTGTTTCATATAGTTATGTTGCAGAAAATACAACTGATGGTAGAGCTGGATTAAATACAGGCACACTTTACTATGTGAAAAAAGATGAATCCTATGTGAAATTGCAATATTATAATAACTACTACGGGAGAACGGGTTGGTATATTGGTGATGATTGGTGGTCGCAAACTAAAGCAGATGATTCAACTTATAATGGATGCAAAATATATCTGAAAAAAACAGAAAAGAAACTTACAGCATTACAAAATGCGGTAAAACAGTTTATAACAGATACAGCGAATAAATCACCAGATAGTAAAATTGGTATTACAGCATTTAGTAGTGCTGGATATGGTAGCCATGGAAAAACTGAAGATTTACAGAAAGCGGGAGATAATAAAGAAAACCTGACAAGGTTTGTAGATTCTTTAGTAGCAAATGGAGGAACAGATCCATATGTAGGTCTTAAAAATGCAAAAAGTAAATTGGATGCAGCTACAATGAGCGGGGATACAAAACCTAAGTATGTATTATTGTTTACTGATGGTGAACCAACAGGATCTGGTAATAGTTGGGACACTACTGCGCAGCAGAATGCAGAAAACATTACAAATGGTACTGAAAGTATAAAAGGTATAAAGCAAGAAGGATATACTGTATATACAATTGGGTTTGGACTTCGAGATAAAGCAAAGGCATTTCTTGAAGGTGGAACATATGGCAGTACTACTTATCCAGGAATTGCATCTAAAAACTGTGCATTTAATGCTGAAAATGCAACGCAGCTGGGAGACATATTCAAAGATATTCAGAATACGATCACTCAGGACATTTCCATTACAGGAGCAACAATCACAGATATTATTGATCCGAGGTTTGAACTTCTGAAAGATGATGGAACGTTATATACACAGGATGACTTGAATAATGGTGTTGAAGTAAATGGTGGTACGGTATCTCTGGTAAAAGGAAATTATCAGATCCAGTGGACAGATCAGACAATACCAAACAAGAAAAATGGCGAATGGAACAAAACAATTAAAGTAAAAGCCAAAGACAATTTCGTTGGTGGAAACAATGTCACAACCAACGTATCTCCGGGATCCAAGATTTCTACAGGATATGGTGATGTTGAGTTGCCACAGCCGACAGTTAATGTTAAAGTTAACTTAGTAGTCAAGGACAAAGACGTTTGGATTTACAAAGGTGATACAGTACCGACAGATGAGACAATTCTGAATCAGTTGTTTAATGAGTCAGAAACATCTTATTCAAAAGGTACAATAAGTGCCGCCGATGCGAAAGATCATATTACTCTGCAGTGGAAAGATGGAACTCAAACCAATATCAGTAAAGAGAATATGGCAACAACACCGGATGATGATACAGAGTATTATCTGGAAGTAACTTATGATCCAAAGACGACATCAACGGATGAGAGTAAAACGAACACCACCACAAGTGATGGGGAACAGCATGTCGTAGGAGCTGCTGAGAAGGCTTATAATCCAGATAATAGCAACAATCCATATGGTATTTATAAGATTCATGTCATCAAAGGTCAGATTCAGATCACAAAGAATGTAACGGAAACATCTGACACAGATAGAACATTTACATTTAATGTGAATGCGAAGAATGGTCAGAATGTTTCAGACAGCCAGGTAAATGTAATAGTTCCGGCTGGTGAAACAAGCGGAACAGTTACGCTGCCGGATCTTCCAAGAGGAGAGTATACGGTAACAGAAGACAATGCAGATGGATATTTCATTCAGGCATTCGATATTGTTACAGGTGATGGCCAGACAGATTGTGAAAACGTTAAATCAGATGCAGATAAATCACTTAAGTTTACACTTGGTAATGATGTAAAAAAAGCAAATGTTATTACAACAGATTACACGTATACATCTGGTGGTGTAAAAGGTGTTGCATCTTACACAAACGAAGCAGTAATCAGTCTGGATCTGAAGAAAACAGATACAGATAATCATTCTTTAACAGGTGCTAAATTCAAATTAGAGATGAAAGATGGTGACATCTGGAAATCTCTTGAGAATGACATAGAAGTAAAGAATGATACTTCAGAGATTGAACTGAATAATCTGAAGGCAGGTATCTACAAGCTGACAGAGACAACTGCTCCGAAAGGATATTCATTATTAGGCAGCAGTATCTGCTTCAAAGTTGCAACAGGAAGTGTAACACTTGTTGACGAAAATGGCGATCCGGCACAGAAAAGTAATATGTGGTCACTGGAGAATAAAGTTTTAACAATCAAAAATGCTAAACTTTATTCCTTACCAGAATCCGGTGGACCGGGAATCTATGGATTTACGATCAGTGGTGTAGCGATTCTTGCAACTGCACTCCTGCTGTTTATAAATAATAAACGAAGGGAGGAAGAAGCAAAGAGATCGTAACACATTAATTGTAAATGGCCGATGAAGGGCGAAAAAGAAAAATGCAGAGAAAGAAAGGAGCAAACCTTATGAAAAATTTATTTAAAAAGATTGGTGCATTATTAGTGGCAGCGATTATGGTGCTGGCAATGGCATCTACCGCGTTCGCGGATGGACCTACTGCAACAATTACAGTGAATAATGCCGACAATGCAACTTTAACTTATGCACAGGTTATTAAAGCAGATCAGACAACGAGAACAGGTTGGGCTTTTGTAAATGATGATGTGAAAAATGCATATATTGAGGCATATGGAGTGGCTGCTGATGATGCACAGGCAGCAATTGAGGCATTAATTGCAAATACGGATGCTGAGAAATTAGGAAAAGCTCAGGCATTAGCAGCAGGAAAAGTTCATTTTGTAGAGATGAGTAATCCACAGACAGTCAGTGAAGCAGGTGTGTACTTAGTAAAGGCAACAGAAGTAGGATATACCTATAATATTATGTCAGCATATGTTGGATTTGGTGAAGTTCCGAATTTAACAAATGCAATTGTAAACGCAAAGAAAACACCTATTCAGGTAAACAAGAAAGTTCTTGATACTGACAATGTAACAAAAACAGGAGATGTCCTTACTTACACAGTAAGCACAAATGTACCATACATCAATCCTACAGATAAAGATAAATCTTTCTGGGCATATGATAAACTGACAGGTGCTGAATATGTAAATACAGACCAGGCAACAATCACATTAAATGGAGAGGATGTAACAGAGTCTTATCCAATTAGCTTTGATAGCGTAAATAATAAATTCAGCGTTGATTTAAGTGCCATGATTAATGATGCAAACAGCCATGCTGGAGAACAGGTAGTAATTACTTATCAGGTAAAAGTTACATCAGAAAATGACACCATCACCAATACAGCAACAGCCGGACATGAAAATGGTAATGAGTATGGAAGCAAAGAAAGTAAAACTTATGAAGGTAACATCACATTAACAAAATATGGTGAGAACAATGTTACACTTGCAAACGCAGGATTTGAAGTAAGAAAAGATGGTGCAGCAGATGCATTAACATTTGTAAAACTTTCTAATGGCGCATATAAATATGTTCCAGCTGATACTGAAGGTGCTGTGACAGAAGTTGTAACAGATGCAAATGGTAAGGTTAAAGTACAGGGACTTGATGTTGGAACATATAAATTTAAAGAGGTTACAGCACCACAGGGATATTCTGTAAATACAAATGACGTTAGTGCAACACTGGAAGTTGCTGAGGACTATAATGGAATTGCAAGTAACGTTCTTACACAGACAACTAGTATGAATGATACCAAGCTTGGATCTCTTCCATCCACAGGTGGAATGGGAACATACCTCTTCACTATCATCGGTGTTGTAGTTATGGCTGGTGCTGCTGGCGCATTCTTCATGAGCCGCAGAAGAGGATCTGAGGAGTAATCCTTCACAGATCGATTGGTCGAGTTTTTTCAAAATATTTATAAACAACAGAACCAAAGTAATCATTAAGTAAATCAGTTACCGCCCGGCCTCTTCGGAGGCCGGGACTGGTAATACAACAGTATGGAGAAACCTATGAGAAAGAATAAAAAGAAAAATTATATTGGACTTGGGTTGCTGTTTCTGATAGGATTGTCCATACTGCTGTATCCGATGGTCAGCGATGTCTGGAATAAGCACAGGGATAATCTTCTGATCAGTAAATATAGCAGCAGTGTTTCTTCGAATAATAATTCGGAGGAACTTGACAGCATGTGGAAGGCAGCAGAGGAATATAACGAGCAGATCAAACAGGAAAGCGTGCCGGATGCTTTTTCTGTGAGGGATGGAGAGACAGACAGTACATATGAGTCACTTCTGAATCTGAATGGTGATGGAATGATGGGATATATAGAGATCCCTGTGATCGATGTAAAGATCCCGATCTATCATTACACAACAGATGAAACACTGGAGAAGGGCGCGGGACATTTGTTTGGCAGCAGTCTTCCAGTTGGCGGTGAAAGTACACATGCGATTCTTTCCGCACACAGGGGACTTCCCAGTGCAAAGCTGTTTACAGATCTGAATCTTGTTGAAAAGGGAGATGTTTTTTATCTGCATATTCTGGATAAGACGCTTGCTTATGAGGTGGATCAGATCCAGACGGTTCTTCCGGAGGAGACCGATTCGCTGGCAATCACAGAAGGTAAGGATTATGTGACACTTGTTACGTGTACACCATATGCGGTAAACACGCACAGAATCCTTGTAAGAGGACACAGAACAACTGTAAAAGCTGCGAAAGAAGCGCAGAAGACAGAGAAGAAAGCTACCGGAGTTTCCAATCCGACACTTCCGATGCTGATCCTTTGTGTTGTGATCGGTTTTGCGATCGCAGGTGTGCTGGTAGCAGTTGTCAATTTTGTTCAGAACAAAAAACGACGCAGGAAATAATGATGTATGGCTAAAAAGAAAAAGAAGAAAAAGGGCAGTATTGTCCTTAATATCTTTATCGCAGCGGCTTTTCTGGTGGGAGCGGGAATTTTTCTTTATCCGACGGTCAGTGATATGTGGAATCAGTACAGAAATGCACAGCTGATCAGTACTTACGATCAGGCGGTTACAGATCTTTCTGATGACAACTATGAAAAGCTCTGGAAAGAAGCAGAAGAATATAATGCGGAACATCCCGTGAACAGTATTGTAGATGCGTTTAATGAAGAGGAAGATTACGAACCGACGCATCCTTACGATGAAGTTCTTGATCCGAATGGCGATGGCCTGATGGGAAGTATTGAGATCCCGAAGATTCAGGCAAAGCTGGCGATTTATCATGGATTAAGCAAAAATGTACTGGAAAAAGGTGTTGGTCATGTAGAGGGAACCAGTCTTCCGATTGGAGGCGAAAGTACTCATGCGGTACTGGCAGCTCATCGCGGACTTCCCAATGCGAAGCTTTTTACAGATCTGGATCAGATGGAAGTGGGAGATATTTTTATCCTGCATATCCTGGGAAAGAATCTGGCATATAAAGTAGATCAGATAAAAACGGTTCTTCCGGAAGAAACAAGTGAACTGGATATCGTAGAGGGAAAAGATCTTGTAACACTTGTGACCTGTACCCCATATGGAGTAAATACACACAGACTTCTTGTGCGGGGAACCCGTACGGAATATGTGGAAGAAGAGAAGAGTAATGATACAATTCCGCAGAAACTTGCACAGACAGATCCAAAGAAGGTGCTGGCTGCGGGAAGTGCAGTGCTTGTTATCTTGATGCTGCTGGTTTATCTGATCGTCCGCCGCAGTGGAAAGCGACGGGGATCGGGAGGAAAAGAGGAGGCAGAAAAAAGTGGAAAAGAGAACTAAGCGGAAAAATTTTTTAAACAGCTTTCTGGCATTTCTGGTAATGGCTGTAATGCTGATCGGCAGTATTTCACAGGTAGTTCTGGCAGATGATTATGAAGCCGGTAAAACCGGTACGATCACTCTGACGGTGCAGGAAGCTGGAGATGACGGAACAGTAAAGCCGATTCCAAATGTGAAGCTGACACTTTATAAAGTTGGTGGTGTGACTTTTGACGGAAACGTACATTTTGTGGCGGATGGCGCACTTCAGTTTACAGGAATCGATTTCGAGAATATCAAAACAGCAGAAGACTGGTACAAAGCGGCGGAGTCTCTTTCCGCGGCAGTAAAAAAAGCAGGGATCAGCGGAAGCGAAATGCAGTCAGATGCGAATGGAAACATTGTGTACAATAACATGGCTGAGGGTGTATATCTGATCGTGCAGAGCAATCCGGATGACCCGAATGTATCTGTTTCGCCGATGGTACTGACGGTTCCTTTTGTAGAGGAAGGTACTGGCTGGACTTATAATGTGCAGGCATATCCGAAGACGATAACCCGTGATGGTGATAAGGAAACAAAGATCCAGGTTACAAAACGACTGTACTATATTAATCAGGATACTTTCGATGTTATCGAAATGGAAGCAGATGATGCAACCTATAAAGTTGGTCTTTTCCTGGATGATAAGGGAACAATCCCGTTCAGAAGTGACTACATGAAAGATATCCGCCTTGTAAAAGCAAGCAGCGGAACGGCTACCTGGGCAAATGTACCAGATGGAAAATATTATGTATTTGAGCTGGACGAGAATGGCGATCCGATGACTATTAATGATTCGATCATTATAGATGAAGGAAAGTCCTATTACTATGATGTAACTGATTCCAATGAAAATGCGACCAATGAGGCAGAGATCAGCCAGAATGGTTCTACAGAATCGGTATCATATGTAAATAACTATTATTCTTTCATTCCGACTGGATTTGCGTTGAAAGGACATATTACGATCAATAAGAAGGTTCTTGTTGACGGACAGAAGACAACGGTACCGGATACTTTCTATGCAGCTGTATTTGAGACAGGAGCAGATGACTCTCTGAATCTTGTTGAGGGTACGATCAGAGAACTGAATCAGAACGGTTCTGTCGATATAGAGGTTTCTTTCCCGGAGAATACAGAACCTGAGTCAGTTACCTATACAGTTATGGAGACTGATAAGGATGGAAATCCGGTTGATCATGATTCTTTCGCATATGAGATCGACGGTGAAGGTGATATCATTCTGAACGAAAGTGAGAGTTATGAAAACTCCATGGATATCACTAACAGTAAGAATACAACACCGGAGCCGACGGTAACGAATACACCGGTACCGAGCGGACAGCCAACAGTAACACCTTCTGAGAGAACAAGTACACCAGTACCTGGAGGTTCTACATCAACCAATAATGATGGAGGCGGAACAACAGGACGTACTTCTGTAAAGACCGGCGATAATACACCGATCGGTGTATGGGTTGGCATCCTTGCAGCAGCGATCGTAGTTGGCGGTGCAGCAGGTTTTGCAGTAAAAAGAAAAAAGAAAAAATAATAAAATGAATCATTGTAAAGAATGATCATCAGAAAGGCCAGACAGAGATGTCTGGTCTTTCGCTGGATATGGAGAACCGTTTTACGAATATTTTTACTGTAACGGCGGATGAGAGATAAACAACAGGGAATGGGAATATTGTCTTTTTTTTATCAAAAGAGAGTTTTACATAAAAAATTTCTTGACATTTGGTAAGGAGAAGTATATTGTATGTGTTGCAGTAATTTCATAAAAGATAGCCTTTTATTCAGAGTGGTGGAGATACAAAGGATCTGAGAAGCCACGGCAACCCC
>ERZ825324.2414-NODE-2414-length-19437-cov-4.552162_pt1 | contig 19437 bp, 20 predicted proteins | sample MGYA00519859_ERZ825324 | MGnify/ENA primary metagenome ERZ825324 (study PRJEB31778, sample SAMEA3449198) | human gut metagenome | biome: human gut; feature: human-associated habitat; material: faeces | place: United Kingdom | collected 2010/2012 ... | reverse complement strand
AGTCCGCAGCCGTCAACTATCGACAGAAAAAGATGGGATACAACGCGGCCAGAGAACTGTATAATCGTGTTACAAGTAATCTGACCAATTCCCAGCAGTGAGGTGAAAGGGTATGAGTAATTTTTATGCAGGCGTGGATGTAGGTGCCACCACTGTAAAGATCGGAACTTTTTCTGACAAGGGAGAACTGATCGAGAAGTGGGAGATCCCTACGAGAAAAGAAGAGCAGGGTGCCCACATCCTACAGGATATTGTGGACAGTCTGGAAGCCAAAAGAGAAAAATGTCAGGGAAATATACTTGGTATCGGCATGGGAATCCCGGGTCCGGTTACGGATGACGGGGTGGTGCACCGGTGTACTAATTTTGGCTGGGGTGTTTTTTCTGTAAAAGAAAAAGTGATAGAAATGACCGGCGTGGGAAGAGTGCGAATTAGTAATGATGCCAATATAGCAGCCTTGGGAGAAATGTGGAAAGGTGGCGGAAGAGGCCACGACAGCATTGTGATGGTGACCCTGGGAACCGGCGTAGGAGGCGGTATTATCCAGAAGGGCCGTGTGCTTATGGGAAGCAGCGGAGCCGGAGGAGAGATCGGCCATATAAAAGTAGAGTTTGACCACCCGGCACCTTGCGGATGCGGCAACAGTGGCTGTGTGGAGCAGTATGCATCTGCTACCGGCGTGGTGCGTATGGCGAAAGAAAGCATGGAACCAGATTCCGTGCTGGCGCAGAAGGCAGAAACGCTGACGGCGAAAGATGTGTTTGATGCGGCCAAAGCAGGGGATACTTATGGATGCAAGGTGGTAGACCGGTTTGGACGATATCTTGGCATAGCACTCAGCAATGTAGCCCAGGTAGTGGATCCGGAGGCCTTTGTAATCGGCGGCGGTGTATCTGCCGCAGGACAGATCATATTGGATTCCGTGGAAAAATATTACAATGAGTATTCTATGTTTGCGTTGAAAAACAAGGAATTTCATTTGGCAGAACTTGGGAATGATGCCGGTATTTATGGTGCAGTAAGAATGGTTATGTTCCAGTAGGAACAAAAATCGGATTGGAGGACACATGACAGAGCAGACAATGGAGCCTTTGGCAAAACACACAACATTTCGGATCGGGGGACCGGCGGATTATTATCTGATCCCCGAAAGCCGTCATGAGGTAAGAGAAGCCGTATTGTATGCCAAGGAGAAAAAACTGCCATTTTATATATTAGGAAAGGGAAGTAATGTATTGTTTTCGGACGAAGGGTTCCGAGGCGTTGTGATCGAAGTCGGAAAAGGAATGTCGGGAATCGCGCTGGAGAGAGCCGGTGTGGTGCGGGTACAGGCAGGTACCAGCATGAGCGCCATGGCTGCCAAAATGGCAGAATGGGGACTGGCTGGGTTTGAGTTCGCAGCCGGGATCCCGGGAACACTGGGAGGTGGCATTGCGATGAATGCAGGTGCCTATAATGGCGAGATCAAAGACTGTATTCTCACGGCTACGGTGTTAGACCAGAGCGGCAGAGTCCGCATTTTGAAGGCAGATGAACTGGAACTGGGGTACCGTACCAGCATTATCCAGAAAGAAGAATATATTGTGCTGGAGGCAGAATTTTACTTTGAATCAGGAAATCCGGAAGGCATCAAGGCCCATATGAGAGATCTGAACAGCCGGCGCAGAGATAAACAGCCGCTGGAATTCCCAAGCGCAGGCAGTACATTTAAACGTCCGGAAGGGCATTATGCCGGCAAACTCATTGAAGATGCGGGATTGAAGGGGTACCGGGTAGGAGATGCCCAGGTGTCGGAAAAACATTGCGGATTCGTGGTAAACAGAGGCGAGGCGACAGCAGAAGATGTAAAGAAACTAATCCGGGATGTACAGGACAAAGTATGGGATGAATTTCAGGTAAAACTGGAACCGGAGGTAAGGATCATTCCGGAAAACGGACTATAAGGAAGAAAGGCTAGTGGTAGAATGAGATTTGTGATTGTGACAGGCATGAGTGGTGCCGGTAAAAGTTCAGCGATGAAAATACTGGAGGATGATGGTTTTTTCTGCGTGGATAATCTTCCGGTATCCCTTCTGGCTACTTTTATAGAACTGACAGAGGGCTCCAGTGAACCATTGGAAAGAGTGGCGCTGGGACTGGATATCCGGGCAGGTCACAATTCTCTGGCGGAAGCCGCTCCGGTGATCGAGTCCTTGAAAAAGGAAGGCTATACGCTGGAGATCCTTTTTATGGAAGCAGAGACCAAAGTCCTTGTGAAACGGTACAAGGAAACCAGGAGAATGCATCCTCTGGCCAAAGGCGGACGGATGGCAGCAGCTATTGAGGAAGAGAGAGAATGTCTGAAAGACCTGAAAAAACAGGCTGATTATATTATAGACACCACCACTCTTCTGATCCGTGAACTGAAGCAGGAACTGGACCGGATCTTTGTACAGAATGAGGATTTTTGCAACTTTTACCTGACCTTTGTATCTTTTGGGTTTAAGTATGGTATCCCGGCAGATGCAGACCTTGTTTTTGATGTCCGTTTTCTGCCAAATCCCTTTTATGTAGATTCGCTGAAGCCGCTGACAGGAAACGACGAGGCGGTGTACGACTATGTCATGAGTACAGACAAGGCAAAGACATTTTTGGAAAAATTAAAGGACATGCTGTCGTTTCTGATACCAAATTACATGATAGAAGGAAAAACCCAGTTAGTTATCGCCATTGGCTGCACCGGGGGCAAACATCGCTCGGTAAGCCTGACCAATGCAATTTACCGGGAATTTGAAAACACGGAATACGGATGCAAAAAGGAACATAGAGATATTGAAAAGGATCGGTTGAGAAATATATGTCGTTCGCCAGAAAAGTAAAAGAAGAAATAAAAGAACAAGAAGATAAAAAGGAAGAAGAACCTAAAGAAGAGAAAAAAGAAAAAAAGGATAAAAAAGAGGATGATGAAGGAGAAGAACCACAAGGTTCTGAAGCATAAGGAGGAAAATAACGGATGGACAATAATAAAGATAAATACAAAGAAATTTTAAGAAATTTAATTAATACAGTATTAATATTAGGTATTATTATAGCATTAGCTTTTGGAGGATATTTATTTTACAAAAATCAAAAAGAGAAAAATGGCGATGATACAAAATTATCATATACAGATTTAGTAAAAGAGATAGAAGCAGGAAATGTAGAAAAAATAGAAATGACAACTGGAAGTGCAACTCTAAAAGTAAAATTAAAAGATGTAGAAGAAGAAAAAACAACAATCATATCAAGCACACAAGCATTTACAGAATTAATTCAAGAAAAGACATTAGAGGAAAAAGGAGTAAATTTAGAGGTAAAAAAACCAAGTATAATATCACAACTTCCATCTTATGTAATGTCTATTTTGCCAACAGTAATAATGCTTGCACTATTTATCATGATATTTAAAATGCAAGGACTTGGAGATAAAGGCGAAGTATATGATGATACAGAAAGAAAAACCAAAATTACATTTGATGATATAGCTGGATTAGATGAAGAAAAAGAAGAACTAAAAGAAATTGTAGAGTTTTTAAAACAACCAAAAAAATTTACAGAAATGGGAGCAAAAATTCCAAAAGGTGTTTTACTATATGGTAAACCAGGAACTGGTAAAACATTAATTGCAAAAGCAATTGCTGGAGAAGCAGATGTACCATTTATTTCTATGAGTGGTTCAGAATTTATAGAAATGTTTGCAGGACTTGGAGCATCAAGAGTAAGAAAATTATTTGATAAAGCAAGAAAATTATCACCATGTATAGTATTCATAGATGAGATTGATGCAATTGGTTCAAGAAGAACAAGTAATAGTGGAGCTGAATCTGAAAATAATCAAACATTAAATCAATTATTAGTTGAAATGGATGGTTTTTCATCAGAAGAAACAATTATTGTATTAGCAGCAACAAATAGACCAGAAATGCTAGATAAAGCATTATTAAGACCAGGTAGATTTGATAGACAAGTAACAATACCAGCACCAGATTTAGCTGGAAGAGAAGATATTTTAAAGATACATGCAAAAGACAAAAAAATAGCAGATGATGTTTCTTTATATAGTATAGCAGAAGATACAGCAGGATTTACAGGAGCGGAACTTGCAAATATATTGAATGAAGCAGCAATTATAGCTACAAAGAAAGAACATGATGCAATTACAAATCAAGATTTAGATGAAGCAGTAAAAAAAGTAACTGTAGGTCTTGAAAAAACAAGCAGAAAAATATCTGATAAAGATAAAAAGCTAACAGCATATCATGAAGCTGGACATGCTATTGTAAGTCAATTCTTACCAACACAAACAGCTGTAAAAGAAGTATCTATTATACCTAGAGGAATGGCTGGAGGATATACAATGTATAAATCTGATGAAGACAAATACTATATATCTAAGACAGAAATGCAAGAAAAATTAATAGCACTTTTAGGTGGAAGAGCAGCAGAAAAATTAATATTAGATGACATTTCAACAGGTGCAAGCAATGATTTAGAAGTAGCAACTCAAATTGCAAGAGATATGATTACTGTTTATGGAATGAGTGATACAATAGGAACAATATCATTTAAAGATAGTGATGGAGAAATGAATTACCAAATGTTTGGTGATGAAATGCAAGATGCAATAGGTAAAGAAGTAAAAAGACTAATAGACACAGCATATAGAGATGCACAAGAAATCTTAAGACAAAATATTGATAAATTACATGCTATAGCATCTGTATTGATTACAAAAGAAAAAATAAATGAAGAAGAGTTTAATAAGTTTTTTAATTCTTAATTCAAAAGAAAAGGGGTAAAAACATGGAAGATTTTGCTGAATATATTTTAAATGAGAAAGATTTAATATCAAAAATGGAAATTATTTATTTTTTGGCGCCTAAGCTAGGAATTAATTTTGATAAATCAATCGTGTTTAAAACAGAAATAGCAAGAATGTTCTTAAAATATTCTGAAATAGATGTAGATGATAATCTTGTTTTAACTGCTACTCTTTTATGTAACTGTAAAAAAGTAGATGATGCTCAAAAAATAGGTAAATTGCAAACATATGCAAAAGAAGGTGCAGAATACTTGGCAAAACTTGGTTTTGATGAGAGGTTTTGCAGGATTTGTGAGGGTGTAAATAGGTATAGTGGTTTGAATCCAAGAGAAAAAGAAAGTGACATATTAGAGTTAGCAGATCAATTTGGTGGATTATTAATAGATAGGCCAGAAAGAGTAGGATTTTCACCAGATGAAGCATTTGTATTAATAGAACACAGAAATTTAAAATCAGAGTATAATAGATACTTGGAGAGTTTTAGAGATTTTGTGAATAATGTTGAAAAAATAGAAATTTCAGGAAGAGTAAATACTACTGTTTTTGCAAGATTACAGAAATTGAATAGAGAGGCAAGAGATGTTCCTGAATTTGTGAAAAAGATGTCAATAGATTATTCAAATGCGGTTGATGAAAAACTAAAAGAATTAGAGGCAGAAGCTAAAATAGCTAGAGAAAAAGCAAACAGAGCAATGTTTAGCAGTGAAATTGAGGAAAAAATATTAAGGAGAGAAGGATAAAAATGTACGAAGTATTTGCAGATTTACATGTTCATATAGGAAGAAGTGAAAATGGCAAACCTATAAAAATTACAGCAGCTAGAAGCTTAAATTTTGCTAATATTGCAAAAGAATGTGCAGAAAGAAAAGGAATAAACATTGTAGGAATAATAGACTGTGCATCACCTTACGTTATAGAAGATATAGAAAAATTTTTGAAAACGGGTGATGCCTATGAATTAGAAGATGGTGGAATAATTTACAAAGATAAAGTATGCATTTTATTGGGAAGTGAAGTAGAAACATCAGAAAAAGGAAGAAACGGAAAATGCGGTGCAGCACATAATGTATGTTTCTTCCCACATTTGAAAGATATAAAAGGCTTTTCAAATGAAATGAGCAAACACATAAAGAATATTACGCTAAGTACTCAAAGGTCTGATATATCAGGATATGATTTGATAGATATTGTAGAAAAATATAATGGAATTCTAATACCTGCACATATTTTTACTCCATTTAAAAGCTATTATGGAAATTGTACAGACAGATTACAATATATATTTAAAGAAAAATATGATAAGATTTTTGCAGTAGAATTAGGTTTGAGTTCAGACACATTTTTAGCTGATATGATTTCAGAATTAGAAAATAAGACATTTGTTACAAATTCTGATGCACATTCATTACCTAAAATTGCAAGAGAATATAATAAGATGTTAGTCAATGATATAAGTTTTAAAGAGGTTGTAAAAGCTTTAAAAAATGAAGATGGAAGAAAAATATTAGCAAATTATGGATTAGACCCAAAGCTTGGAAAATATCATAGAACACATTGTGACAATTGTGATTCTACAATAGAAACAAAAGAACCAGTTGAAATTTGTCCAAAATGTGGAAGTGATAAAGTAACATTTGGAGTTTTTGATAGAATCGAATTAATAAAAGATAAAGAGAAAACACAGAGCCCAGCTAATAGGCCGCCATACATATATCAAATTCCATTAACATTCATACCAGGAGTTGGTGGAAAAACAATAGAAAAATTGTTAGACAATTTTGAAACAGAAATGAATATTTTACATAAGCTTTCAGAAGATGATATAGAAGCAGTTGTAGGCGAAAAGATTGCTAAGAATATAGTTAATGCCCGTGAGGGAAAAATGAAAGTTGAAGCTGGTGGCGGAGGAAATTACGGAAAAGTAACAGCTTCTTAGTTCTAAAAAGAATTTTATTGCATAGACATTATGTAGAAATTAGTGAATAAGGAGTTGTCTATGCGAAAGAGAAAAAATGAAATTTTTACAACTATAAAAGAAGATATTGTTAACCATGCAAAAGCTTATTTTATAGTTGTAATTATTTTTACAGTTGGGTTATTTTTAGGTGTTTTGTTTGTTAATAAAACAGAAAATAAAAGTGAAATTGAAAAATATATTAATTCTTATATTGATGAGACAAAGCAAATTCAAAATGCAAATTATTTTGATGAATTGCAAAAAGATATTAGAAGCAAGATTACACTTACCTTCTTTTTATGGTTTGCTGGAACTACAATTATAGGAATACCAATAGTATTAGGAATTATACTGTTTAGAGGATTTTGTTTAGGATATACAATAGCATCTTGTATATTTGCTTTAGGAAAAGTAAAAGGACTTATATTTGTTATTATTACAGTTTTCTTACAGAATGCAATATTTATACCAGCACTCATGATATTGGGCGTTAGCAGTATAAAATTATATACTTCTATAATAAAAGATAGAAGAAAAGAAAATATAAAAGTTTCTATATTGAAGCACAGTATTGTTTCAATTATGGTGATGATTGTACTAATAGTATCGGCAATTGTAAAAATAGAAATTTCTTACAGAATGATAGTAAATTTGATAAAATATTTTTAAAAAATAGATAAAAGCTATTTACAATTTGATGAAAATTTGATATAACATAAGAGTATATCATTTATGTAAAATAAAAGATATAAGACAATAAAATTAAACATAGGTGGGGGAAAAAATGGAAGAACAATTAAACTTATTTTTTGGATTTTTAGAGAATGATAAGAAAGTGTCATTAAATACACTTCAATCATATAAAAGAGACTTAAAGCAATTTGAAAAATATATAGAAGACAATGGAGAAGATTATGCAGAAGTTACAAATGATGGAATAAAAGAATACATAGAACATATGCAAGAAATAGGAAAAAAACCATCAACAGTATCAAGAGGATTAGCATCAATTAGATCATTCTATCAATATGAAGCAAAAAACAAAGTTGTAGAAAAAGACCCAACAGAAGGGATTCAATCACCTAAAATTGAAAAAAGAGTACCAAGTGTATTAACATCAAGTGAGGTTGCGTTATTATTAGACCAACCAAAAGATGTTGATTTAAAAGGTACAAGAGATAAAGCAATGCTAGAATTTGCTTATGCTACAGGTATGAGAGTAACAGAAATAATATCATTAAATATAGAAGATGTAAATTTAGAAACTGGTTATGCGACATGTAGAAATGGCAAGAAAGAAAGAACAGTTCCAATGGGAAATATGTCATTAAAAGCATTAAAAGAATATGTATTAGAAGCAAGACCAACTATGATCAGAGACGATAATGAAAAAGCATTATTTGTTAATGTAAATGGACAACGTCTAACAAGACAAGGATTTTGGAAGATTATAAAATATTATAAGGATCAAGCACATATTGATAAAGATATTACACCACATGTTTTAAGACATTCATTTGCAACACATTTATTACAAAATGGAGCAGATTTAAAATCAATTCAAATGATGTTAGGACATTCTGATATTTTATCAACACAAATATATATGCAATTCCAAGATGAATCATTGAAAAATGTATATAAAAAAGCTCATCCAAGAGCATAAAAATAAGACCGACATAAGTATATATGTCGGTTATTTTTATAGAACTATATAATAGGAGAAAAACATATGAAAATAGAAAACAAATTAACTTTTAATAATATTAGAAAAAATATAAAAAGAACAATATATACTACAATTTCAATAGCATTATGTTCATTTCTTATAATAGCAACACTTTTGGTGGCGACTAGTATTGGCAAAAGTTTTAAAGAAAATATTGCACAAAAATATAATGACTATTATTTCTTAATAAAAAATATAAGTTTAGATAGATTTAATAAAATTAAAACTAAAGAATATATTAAACAAATTTATTTACAAGAAAATAATGAAGGGCAATTATATGAAATAGATAATTTGCCAGATTCTTTCCAAATTACTGATGGAATAAATATATATATTAAATATGACAATTATAAAAAAACGTGTGCTTATACAAATGATATATTAGAAACTTTAAATTTAACATATATTGAAACAAGTGAAAACTGCGAATTAAACACAAAATTGCTAAACTCTTATGGGTTAATAGATGTGTCTATTATCCCAAATGGTTATGCTGATAGTATCCCAACATGTCAAGCTAGGCTAAATTTCACATATGTTGCAGATATACTGCTTGTAATTATATTATTAATATTCTCAATTTTATCAATCATAATATTATATAATGCTTTTTTAATAACTATTAATGAAAGAAAAAAAGATTATGCAGTATTAAACAGCATAGGAGCAACAGAAGGTCAAATATTAAAGATGACATTTTTAGAAAATATTATTATAGGATTAATTGGAATAATTATAGGCTTTCTACTTTCTTACCTTTGTTCTGATTTGCTATTAAAACTTTTGAATAATATAGTAGCTTCTACTATATACAATTTTAAATTAGTGTTAGATATTAAATATATAATAATATCATTTGTTATAATAATTATTAATATTTATATATCATCATTAATTCCAAGCATAAGGGCAAGTAGCACATCTGTTATACAAGGAATTAAAAACAACAAACAAATAAAATCTCAAACAAATAATTCTATTTTGGAAAAACATCTTAATATAGAAGGAAGATTGGCTTTAAAGAATTTAAAGAGAAATAAGAATAAATATAAAATTATAACAATTTTACTTGTAATATGCATGACTTCATATATTACAATTTCTACATATATAAATTATGAAAAAGTAGCAGCAAATTTAATAGATGAATATGATGTTGATGCTGAATTAGAACTTAGTGAAAACTCAAATAAATATTACAAAACCATACTTGATAACTATGGTACGACTTCTGGTGATAAAATTGAATATTTAGAATATAAGATAATGGGCTTATATGCTTTAGTAGAACCAGAAGATGCTCTTATAGCAAATTGCAGATATGCAGATTCACTGCATTTTCCAATCCAAGTAATTGGATTAGATGATAAATCTTATAATAATTATATAACTGATCTAAATGCTAATAATGGAGATTATATCATTTATAATAACATTACCCAAAAAGAAGGAAAAACAGAATATGTATATAAATATTATACTGCATTTGAAACAAATTATGAGTTTGATTTTAAAATAGTTTATTGCAATTATGTTTATGAAGAAGCTTCATATGAAATAATCGATGATGAAACTTTAAAAGAAAATTTTGTTTTGACGGAAAAGCTTCCTAATGGATTTAAAGAAATAAATAATACAGAAAAGATAACAATTTTTACAAACATGGACACATTTAATAAGATAGAAGAGAAAATAAATGTTCATCCGAAAGGTGCTAATCAACAAAATATATGGATGCATTTTGGAAATATAAGTAATAGTGGGGATTTTGTTAAAATCAAATGTGGAAATATAATTAATTTTTCAAATTATATGGATAATATTATTCAAAACCAAAATATTGATATTTCGGCAAAATATTATTCTTTAGAAAATCAAGAAAAAATAATTTATGCCAATGTTTTAGAACTAATATTACGAACTATTATTTTAACAATTATAATTATTGGAATAATAAGTTCTATAAATATAATAAATGCAAGTCTATGTGAAAGAGAAGAAGAATTTAAAGCACTATCAAGATTAGGTGCTACTAAAGAAAATATAATTAAAATACTAATATATGAAAATATCTATATGTTTATAAAATCAACAATAATATCAATTATTTTGTCAATTCCTATTTTATATGCGATTATAAAATCTATGACAAAAACAATTATATTAGATAAAATATTAATTCCATTTACTGGTATAGGTATATTTATTTTATTACTATTTATAATATCTTTAATTATAGCAATATATTCAGTAAAATTTATAAAAGAAGAATAAAATTATAGGATTATAGGAGAAAAATTATGAGAATTTTAAAAGTAGAAAATTTGAGTAAAATTTATGGAAAAGGTGATGCAAAAGTTACTGCTTTAAATGACATTTCTTTTGAAGTTGAAGAAGGAGAGTTTCTTGCAATAATAGGCCCTTCTGGAAGTGGAAAATCCACTCTTTTACATACAATTGCAGGCTTAGAAAAGCCAACTAGTGGAAAAGTATATTTTTATGATAAAAATATGTATGAAATGAATAAAAAGGATTTGACAATATTAAGAAGACAAAAAATAGGAATTATATATCAATTTTATAATTTGATTCCTACTTTAAATGTAGAAGAGAATATAACATTACCTATTGAACTTGATAAGAAAAAAATAGATAAAGTAAAGCTAGAAGAAATATTAAAATTTTTGGGAATAGATAATAGAAGAAAACACTTACCAAATGAATTATCTGGAGGGCAACAACAAAAAGTAGCTATTGGTAGAGCTTTAATGATAGAGCCAACCATTATTTTAGCTGATGAACCAACTGGTAACTTGGATTCTAAATCAAGCAATGAAATTATACAGTTATTAAAAAAAGCCAATAAAGAATATAATCAAACTATTATAATGATTACTCATAATTTAGAAATTGCAAAATTGGCAGATAGAATTATACAAATAGAAGATGGAAGAATTAAAAATCTTCTGTCTTAGAGGGTTTAGTACAATCTTTTGCTCTATAAAAAATGTTGAAGTAGTTTTAACCACCTCAACATTTTTATAGAATTATTTTGAAAATATTCCAGTAATTTCAGCAAAATATAAATCATGATAATCTTTGTTAGGATAATTTTTAGAATCTAAAGACTTATCAATAAAACAATCAGGTTGTAAACTTTGCCTATATAAATTTTTGCAATTAATTACAAGTGAAGCTTCTTCAAATGTAGGAATATTATTTATATATTTAACATGTAAGCCTGAATTAGAAATTTTATCTTCATTTTTTCCAGAAACTTTGCCCATATAAGCTAGAGTCTTTTTATAATTTTCATCAAAGAAGCTTAAAGAGAATTCGTTTGAGGCATCTACAAATTCTTTTGTATATCTTTGTGGTCTAAGTACAATAAAGGCTATGTTTTTATTCCATAATACACCAACTCCACCCCAAGAAGCGGTCATACTATTTACTTTGCCATTGTTACTGGCTGTTACTAACATCCATTCTTTTCCTATTTTTGTAAATGGATTAAATTTAAATTCTTTAATATTAATTTCTTTCATGTTTTACCTCCCATAATGATATTATATACTAAAAATATAAAAAATTGAAGTAAATTTATAGTGTATCTTGAATAAAAAAAGAAAATGGTGTATAGTAAAACCAGAAAAAATGTAAGAAAAGAGAAAAATATGAAAAAGAAAAAAGTATTATTTATATCAAGTACAGGTGGACACTTTAACGAATTACAACAATTAAGTCCAATATTTGAAAAATATGATTATCATATAATAACAGAAAAAGACGAATCAACAAAAGGACTAAAAGAAAAATATGGAGATAAAATATCATATTTACCATATGGAACAAGAAAAAAATTAATAAGATATATTTTTATATATACTTATTTGTGTTTAAAAACAATATATTTGTATTTTAAAATAAGACCTAAATATATTGTAACTACTGGAACACATACAGCAGGACCAATGTGTTATTTAGGAAAATTATTTGGTAGCAAAATAATATATATAGAAACATTTGCAAACAGAAATAGAAAAACTGCAACAGGAAGATTAATATATCCAATTGCAGATTTATTTATTGTGCAGTGGGAAGAAATGCTAAAATTATACCCAAAAGCTGTATATGGAGGTGCAATTTATTAATGACATTAGTATTATTAGGAACGCAAAATAATAGTTTTCATAGACTATTAGAAGAAGTACAAAAAAATATAGATAATGGAAACATAAAAGATGAAGTTATAGTTCAAAAAGGTTATACAAAATTTGAAAGTCCAGATATGAAAATATATGACCAAGTTTCAGCAGAAAAAATGAAAGAATTGGTAAAACAAGCAGATTTGATTATAACACATGGAGGAGTAGGGTCAATTATAACTGCAATTGAGCAAGGAAAAAAAGTAATTGCAGTCCCACGTTTAAAAAAGTATAAAGAGCATGTAAATGACCATCAATTAGACATAATAAATTCATTTAATGATGCAGGATATATTATAGGAATACAAGAGGTTTCAGAATTGCCAAAAGCATTAGAAATGGCTAAAAAATTCATTCCACAAAAGTATGTACAAAATACGGGAAAAATCTTACAAATTGTGAGTGATTTTATAGACAATCATTAACAAATTTCACAAAATTTTTACATATATCTATTGCAAAAAAAGCATATTATTGATATGATAAGATAGAATGAAATTTATGAAAATTAAAAGGAAATGGTAGAAAAAATGATAGAATTTAAGAACGTATGCAAAAAATATGGGACAGGTACAGAAGCAGTAAAAAATGCAAGTTTCAAGATCGACAAAGGAGAATTTGCATTTTTAGTAGGAACATCAGGAAGCGGAAAATCAACACTTATAAAGTTAATATTAAAAGAAGAAGAACCTACATCTGGAAATATTATTATAAATGGAAAAGATACTACATTTTTAAAGAAAAATAGAGTCCCTTTCTTGCGTAGAAGCATGGGAGTAGTGTTTCAAGACTTTAGATTATTGCCAGATAAAACTGTATATGAAAATGTTGCATTTGCAATGTATATAGTAAAAGCAACTCCAAAACATATCCGCCGACAAGTTCCAATGGTATTGTCACTTGTTGGACTAAGTGGAAAAGCTAAAATGTATCCAAATGAATTATCAGGAGGAGAACAACAAAGAGTAGCACTAGCAAGAGCTTTAGTAAATAATCCATCAATGATAATTGCAGACGAGCCAACAGGAAACTTGGATCCAGACACTGCTTGGGACATTATGAATTTATTAAATGAGATAAATATGAGAGGAACAACTGTAGTAGTTGCAACACACGCTAAAGATATTGTAGACCAAATGAAAAAAAGAGTTATACACATAAATAAAGGCGTAATAGTAAAAGATGATAAAAAAGGTGGGTATGATTGTGAGATTTAATGTAATAAACTATTTAATAGGAGAAGGTGTCAGAAACTTATTCAAAAACAAGAAATCAACAATGTCATCACTGATGATAATGTGTGCAACAATGCTAGTGTTTGGTTTGTTTTTTGTAATAGGTGAAAATATAAATGCATTTGTAGAAAATGTGGCAGAAGCACAAGAAATAAGAGTAAACTTAAAGATAAACGCAACAGAAAGTGAAATTGAGGAAGTCGGAAATGAAATTCTTGCAATAGATGGAGTAAGAAATGCAGAATTTGTTTCAAAAGATGATGCAATAAAATATATGGAAGATTTACTTGGAAGTGATGCAGTTGAGGAATACAAAGAAAGAAATATATTCCCAGTAGCATATAATGTAACACTAACAGATCTTTCATTAAATGATGAAGTACAAAATGAAATAAAACAAATACCACAAGTAGATGATATTGTATCAAGTAACCAATTAATTGCACAAATTCTTAGATTAGCCAAAGGAGTAAAATATGTTACTGCAGGAATATTAGCATTACTAATAATTATTTCTGTATCTATAATATCAAATACAATAAAATTAACAGTTCATGCAAGAAGAAAAGAAATTTCAATTATGAAATATGTAGGAGCAACAAATAGTTTTATTAGATGGCCATTTTTGGTTGAAGGTATTATTATAGGAGTAATTGCAGGATTATTATCAGTAGGAATAGTAGGATTAGTGTATATTGGAATTGCAAATCAATTATCAGCAACAGACTTTTTGGAGACAGTACATTGGAAACTATTAGACTTTAAAGATATGTTCAATTTAATTTTAATGGTATATTTAGGATTAGGAATTGGAATTGGTGCGCTAGGAAGCGGAATTTCTATGAGAAAATATTTGGAAGTATAGTACAGAAAGGATATGTTAAATGCGCAAATGTATAATAATATTAACAATTTTTGTTTTGATTAGTAGTATATGTATTTGCGTATCAGCAGAGGACATTAAAGACTTACAAGAAAAATCAAATACAATTACAGAATCATTGACAGAATCTAATAATAGGTTACAAGCAGTTCAGGGACAGCTATCTGAAAATATGCAACAATTACAAGAGTTAGATACTCAAATAGCACAATCACAGGAAGAACTAAATGTAATAGATACACAGGTTGATGATTTATTAAAACAAATAGATGAAAATGAAACAAAATTAAAAAATACACAAGAACAATATGATAAAATTCAAGAACTTGTTGATTCTAGAATGTTAAAATTGTATGCTACGCCAAAGTTTCAGACTTTACAAATTTTATTAGAAGCAAAGAGTATCACAGATTTCTTATCAACTTATTATGCTATACAAGAAGTAACAAAAGCTGATAGGGGTTTAATGGAAACTGTAAAAAAGCAGAAGGCTGAAATTGAAACAACAAAGAAAATTTTAGCAGAAAAAAAGCAACAAATAATAACTAGTAAGCAATCACAACAAAAGAAAAAACAGGTATTGGCAAATACTAAAAAAATGCGTGAATATTATATAAGTAAATTATCAACAGAAGAACAGGAATTGCAATCACAAATAGATGAATATAATAGACAAGCATCAGAAATTGAAGCAGAAATAAAACTGTTGGCATTAAATAGTATAAGTAAAGATTATATTGGAGGTGCAATGATATGGCCTGCACCTGGATATAAGACAATAACTTCTGAGTATGGAATGAGAGTTCATCCTGTTACTGGAGCATATAAATTGCATACAGGAGTTGACATTGGAGCAACATATGGTTCAAGCTTTGTGGCTGCCGCAAATGGAATTGTTGTAAAGGCAACATTTAGTCCAGCATATGGTAATATGGTCATTATAGACCATGGAGGAGGTGTACAAACCTTATATGCCCATGGCAGTGAAATAATGGTAGAAGTTGGACAAACAGTAAGTGCTGGTACAGAAGTTTTAAAAGTAGGTTCAACAGGATATTCAACAGGACCACATGCACATTTTGAGATTAGAATAAATGGTCAAACAGTAAATCCATTGGATTATCTATTATCATATGATTTTAACAAAAAGTTAGAAGAGAAAAAAGCAGAAGAAACAAATAATAGCTAAAGAATAAAATATAATATAGAGAGGATGAGAAAAAATGAAAAAAACATTAGCTAAAATTTTTGGAATCACAATATCGGTTGCACTTGTATTTCAGACAATTAGTGTAGATGCGACGACTCAAAAACAATTAGAAAAAGAGAAATCACAGATAAACACACAAATTGAAGATGCAAAAGAAAAGCAAAAAGAAATAGAAGCACAAAAATCAGAAGCAATGAAATCAGTAGAAAGTTTAATGAGTAAAATAGATACTGCTGAAGATGAAGTAGACAATTTACAGAGTAAAATAGATGAACTAAAAACACAAATAGCACAAAAAGAAAAAGATATAACTTCAAAAGAAGATGAATATAATAAACAAATGGAACTATTAGATGAAAGAATGCTAAAAATGTATAAGTCTCCAAAAACAGGTTATTTAGAGACATTTTTAACAGCTTCAAATATGACAGATTTCTTAGCCAAATATTATGCTGCATCTGAATTGGTATCATGTGATAAAAAATTAATGCAAGAAACAAAAGCGCAAAAAGAACAAATCGAAAATGAAAAAAGTGCATTAGAAGAAAATAAAAAAGATTTAGATAATTCATTGGCAGAAAAAGAAAGTAAATCAAATGAGTTAAAGGCGCTAAAAAAAGATAAAGAAACACAAGTTGCAAAATTAACAGAAGAAGAAAAACAAACTCAAAAAGAGATTGAAGAATTACAAGCACATGAGAAAACAGTTAGTAAAAAGATAGAACGAATGCAAAGAGAATATGATGAGCAGCACAAAAAGAATAATAATACAAACAGTAATAGTGGTACAAATGGTTCAACTGGATTTGGATGGCCAGTAAAAAACAATACAATTGGAACTAAGTATGGGTCATCAGGAAAATATTGGAGTTCAGGATATCACACAGGAGTAGATTTCCCTGTTTCAACTGGAACACAAGTATATTCAGTTGGTGATGGTCAAGTTTTTGATACAGGATATAGTTCTGCATATGGAAATTTTGTTGAGATATATCATGGAAATAATATATATAGTTTTTATGCTCATGGTTCAAAAGTTCAAGTAAGTGTTGGAGAAAAAGTTTCAAAGGGAGATCCAATAATGTTATCTGGGCGTACAGGAAATGTTACTGGACCACATTTACATTTTGAAATAAGGACACCTGGTTACAGGTATTCAAATTGTGTAAATCCAATGAAATATTTGCCATAATAAATTTATATAGGAGGAAGCAAGTAGAACTTGCGAGTGAAAATGGAAGAAGAGAAGTATTTAAAAAAACAAAGAATTTATAATGGAATAATGCTAGTCATATTAACAGCATTTATAACAGCTATTTTAACAACAGCATATATAGGAAGAAAATATGATTTAGGAAATAACAATAATTCTATATCATCATTATTTAATACATCATCAGATAATAATGTATCAACTTCAATAAATTACATAAAAAAGATATTAAAACAATATTATTTAAATGATATTGATGAAGAAAAGGCTGAAGAAGGAGCAATAGAAGGCTATGTTTCATCTTTAGGAGATCCATATACAGAATATATTCCTAAAGCTAAAATGGAAGAATATAAACAAAACTTAATGGGAAATTATGTTGGAATTGGTATTTATATGGCTAAGAATACTGAAAACAATACTATTGTTGTTTTAACTCCAATAAAATATAGTCCAGCTGAAGAAGCAGGAATTTTACCAGGAGATGTAATAAAGAGCATAAATGGTGTTGAGTATACAGGAGATGATATGACTGCAGCTGCAAATAGCATAAAAGGTGAAGAAGGTTCAACTGTAACACTTGAAATTTTAAGAAATCAAGAAGTAAAAAGATTTGAAATTACTAGAAAGAAAATTACAACAAATCCTGTAATTTCAAAGAAATTAGACAATAATATAGGATATTTAGAAGTGAGTAGTTTCGATGAAGATACAGCAAGTAATTTTAAAGCTAAATTTGAAGAACTAAAAGCTCAAGGAATAACATCATTAATTATAGATTTAAGAAATAATGGTGGCGGTTTGGTTGATGAAGCTTTACAAATAGCTGATTATATAGTACCAAAAGGAAAAGATTTATTAATAACAGTTGATAAAGACAAAAAAGAAAAAATAGAAAAATCAAAAGAAGATGTTCTTATGGATATGCCAATTGTTGTACTTGTAAATAAAAATTCAGCAAGTTCATCAGAAATTTTGGCAGGAGCATTAAAAGACTTAGGAGAGGCTACAATTGTTGGAACAACAACATATGGAAAAGGTGTAATACAACAATTATTATCTCTTAAAGATGGTTCAGGATTAAAAGTTACAGTTGAAGAATATTATACACCAAATAGAACAAAAATTAATGGTGTAGGAATAGAACCAGATGAAAAAGTAGAATTACCAGAGTCTGTAACAAATATATTATTAGTAAAAGATGAAGAAGACACTCAATTACAAAAAGCAGTAGAATTATTAAGCAAATAAGGAGTTATTATCATGAAAATGAATTTAGCAAATAAATTAACAATATTTAGAATTATATTAGTTCCAGTAATTATGGCTATCCCAATTATAGATAATTTAATTGGGATACCAGGAACATTTCTTGGAATATCATCTGCTTTCTGGATTATGAATATTATATTTATAATAGCATCAATTACAGATAAATTAGATGGATATATTGCAAGAAGTAGAAATGAAGTAACAACATTCGGAAAATTTTTAGACCCACTTGCAGACAAAATATTAGTATTGTCTGCACTTGTAATACTAGTAGAATATGGTAAAATTCCATCTTGGATACCAATTATAGTGTTAGCAAGAGAATTTATTGTTTCTGGATATAGATTAGTTGCAGTAGAAAAAGGTGGAAAAGTAATTGCGGCTTCAGTGTGGGGAAAATTAAAAACAGTTACACAAATGATAGCAATAATATTAGCATTTGTAGATTTAAATGCATTTGGAGAATGCTTTACAGGCAATTTAACTGGATTTGCATTTGTATTAAATTTAGTTGTTACTGTAATGATGATAATTCAAACAATTGCAACAATTTTTTCTGGATATGAATATCTAAAAGAAGGAAAAGATTTGTTTAAGAATTAGAACAAAACATCAATAAAAATAATTTTATAGACTGTGAATAGTAACTAAAAAAGAATTATAAAAGGTAAATTTTGTAAAATTGCTTGACAAAATGAGAAAACTGGCTTAATATAATATAAGTTTAAAAAATGTCCTAAAAATAATTTAGGACATTAATCTTAGTATTTAGAAGAAAAATTAAAATTCTAAATGCATATAATGGAGGTAATAAAAATGGAAGAAAAAGAAGTAATCCTTACACAAGAAGGATATGATAATTTAGATAAAGAATTAAATTATTTAAAAAC
>ERZ825324.2400-NODE-2400-length-19531-cov-3.124204_pt1 | contig 19531 bp, 26 predicted proteins | sample MGYA00519859_ERZ825324 | MGnify/ENA primary metagenome ERZ825324 (study PRJEB31778, sample SAMEA3449198) | human gut metagenome | biome: human gut; feature: human-associated habitat; material: faeces | place: United Kingdom | collected 2010/2012 ... | reverse complement strand
CAGGGTACATGGACAGCCATTGACGACGATGAATTAAGCGTGGTCATAAATCCGCAGTCGATTGAAATCAAGATTGATCCCTCCGATATAGCGTTCGACACCAATCTGCTAACCGGACAGGAGACTCCTGCGATTGATTCAATACGTCCGCTTGCCGCATCAGCACTGAAAGCCAGGCTGAAAAGAGAAGTCATGACCCGTTTCCTTGAAATGAAACATCTTGATGACGTGAAAGTGAAAAAGAATCTTCTGCGCTACGAGATCGGCAAAGACGACTTCACTATGTCGAGACTCGGCGATATCGAATAGCTGAAGATTATTGCGCGAGAAGAGCGTCAAGATCCACGGCGCGGTTGTGATCGTTAAGATAACGCCGCGCCGGTTTTTTGTATTCCCCGGATACAACCGAAAGCGACGGATCAAACAGCGGCGATCCTACTGCCCCGAGCTGCATGGCCGTATGGTAGACCGACCGAGAAGTGCTGACCGGCGACTGCGTGTTGGCTCCGGCTGCCTGAAGATATTCAGGATGACGCGCCGACAGACGATCGGACATCCATAGGATCAAAGGCACATCGATCTGCCACCGGCTCGGCACCGGCGAAGCGTGCAGAAAAAGATGACGGTCATCATCAAAAATATCCTCTCCATGATCCGAGGCATAGACCATGGCTGACTCGGCATCAAGGACATTCAGGCATCCGGCGACAGAATCGAGCATCGCGGCCGTATAGAAAATTGTATTATCGTATGCATTGTCCAGACGGGCCTTGGCCGCCAGGGAAGCATCGGCATAGCTGTCGGGGGTGAAACGCGCGAACGACTCCGGATAACGGTCGACATAGCTGAAATGTGAACCATAGGTATGGAGGACTATGAGCTGGCGGTTATGGCCGAGCGACAGTTCATCGCGCAGAAGCGGCAAGAGCTCCATGTCGTACCTGTCGGCTGCCGAACCCGGCTGCTCCTTGATAAACAGAGTTGTATCGGCCTCGTTGCCGAAATAGTCGATAAACGAGCGGTTGTAACGCTGATTTGAGAAGAAAGCCGTGCGGAAACCGGCCTCACGGAATGCTGTGATTATGCTCTTGACAGAGTAGATCGAGTCGCCGAACGTATCCGCGTCGAGATGCGACAGAAGCATAGGCACGCTCTTATGAGTGGTGTTCGACTCGGAATATGCATCCGGAAAGCTGATGAATCCGCCTTCGGCAAGCTGTGGCGACGTGGGCCGGTCGTAACCGTTGCTCTGCCACCGGTCGCCACGGGCTGTCTCACCGACTACGATGACCACTACTCGCCTGACCGAGTCGGCCGGCTGACGATCAAACGCTCCGGCGGAGAAATGAGACGACGTCAGCGAATAATCCCCGATACGCTCCGTGCGATCCACGGCAAGCACGATGTTGTAAAGAATATCGACAGGATATATATCCAGCAGAGGACGCACCGGCCTTTTGCCAGGCAATGATACGGCTATGGCTGTCAGGGCCGCGATAAGGGCAACCAACGACATGCGCCGGACTCCACTCCTGACACTCTGGCTTATGCGCCAACTGTGAGACACACCGGCTATCGCAAGAAAAAGCGACGGAAGATACATGAGGCACACCGTCAGAATAGCAGAGAGAAGATTGCCCAGCAGCTCGCCCACCTCGGTAGGATTGGTGGTAACGACATTCAGAAACATGTCGACAGCAATAATAGAGCGGCCGTAGAGAAACAGCAACACTATCTGAAAGGCTCCGAGCACCATGAAAGGGAAAACGGTCAATACCGTCACACCAATTTTACGGGAACATGACAGCCAGACACCGAACGCTCCCAAAGGGAACAGGAAATTGGCCAGCCGGCCGGCCAATGACAGTGACTCCGTGACCGACAGAGCTGCCGCCGGAATCACAAGCATGGCAAGTGTCCAAAGCAACAAAGCGTCGGGCAGATGAGCTGAAATATTTGAATAAGGTGTGTGTGTTTTCATTTTATATATTTGTCAGAATGCTTCATTTATATTGAAAGAAAAAGAGGAGGATCCTTTGCCTATGCCGTAATCGAGCCTCACGTTACAGCGTTTTTTGAACTCCCACCTGTAGCCGATACCAACACAAGGCAATACCTTACGCCAGCGCATAGCTCCTATCGACGGAGCGACGGTGCCGGCACCGGCCCACACCACGGCTCCGCTTCTGCGCCAGACGTGCTGCCGCAGTTCGGCCACTAAATTCACCGCGCACTTGTCGCGGTAGCGCCCCTCATAATAACTACGCATGCCACCGCCTTCCTCAAGATTGGAGAGCATGCTCCAGCACACATTGCCATAGGCAAACCTTCCTGCAATCTGGGCCGCCAGCACACCGCCGCGCCAAAGCGGAGCATAGCGGGCCAACCTGAAAGATGTGAAACTGAAAGCATAACTGTTGCTCAAGAATCTCGGACAGAACTTCTGATCAACTGACAACAGCCAGCCTGACGTGGGGCCTGTATGTGAATCGCGCGAGTCATATTGAAGCCGCAGTCCGGCGCCGAACGTATTGGTAACCATATCCTGTCCCTGCCATAACTCGGGGGACGCAACCTTGCGTGCGTCATAGTGGTGAAACTCAATTGCCGGCCCTATGAACAGACCCGGGCCAAAACGCCACATAAATGTGGCCGAGGCACGGTATGAGAGCAGGCGGTATGACGACTCGTTGGCATCATGGCGCTGATTGTCAAAGCCAAGCCCCCAGAATTTCGTGGGGAAGGAATAAAAAAATATGTTATAGTCGATACGATAGCGGTCGGAGGGGAAAATATGCGTGCCACGGAGACCGAGCAAAGCGAATCCGGCAGTAGAAAGATCGGAATAAAGCGATACATTGGAGGGTATCGACGCAGTGTCATTGCGGTCGGAAAGGTAATTGCCTGCCGCAACCAGACCGATGCCGAGCTTGGTGTCGGAAGCATAGTGCGGCCCGCCTATAAAACTGATATCAAGCCCCTTGCTGTAATCAGGCTTATTTGACTTTTCAAAATAGTCGAGCAGCCGATCGATGACATTGCCACGTCGTGGCAAAGTGTCAGCCTGCAGCTTGTCCTGCTCCTCCAATGCCAATCCCGTCAACGGGACTATGGCCATGATTAGCGTCAACAATATTTTGAAAAACTGATCGGTCATGACTTCAGTCGGCAAAGTTAGTCAAAAATACAATAAAGCGGGGCACCAAACTTTTCCGAATTATTCCAATTATTATCCTTAACGTCCATAAACGCCAATTCGAGCCGAACAAACCCGAAAAAAATGATGTTAAAATAAGACACCAAGATATCACAGATGTGTCACATTGTAAAAATCCTTCAACTATTTTGAATGATGAGAATAACTTTCGGCATATTATTGACGATCATAGCTGTCGCAGGGCCCGGTGCACGTGCGTCATCCGCATTATCACTGCAACCCGTACCGCTATCAATGCCAAGGATGTCGATCCCGGAGGCACCATCGGCGGCAATGGCGTTGCGCTCACTCATTGGCGAAACACGGTCAGATGACTCGCTGAGCGTGTCCACTGATGTTCAGGCCGCAGAGGGTTGCTGGTCGAAAAAACCGAGTCTGTATGATTATCCATATTCACCCACCCGCTCCATGCGCGACTGGAATCGTCTGTGGGCCAACACTGCCGTGCTGATGGGGGGCGGTCTGGCTGCTCTCGGCGTCCTCGAACTTCTGCCTCAGGAATCGACTGCCTGGAACAGCCATGAGAACAGCAAGACTCCGCTTTTCAAACGCTGGCTGCGCCATGTGAAGGAGGGGCCGGTGTGGGATGGCGACAAGTTTATATTCAACTTCATACTCCATCCCTATGCCGGAGCAGCCTACTATATGAGCGCCCGAAGCTGTGGCTTCAACTACTGGGGATCATTTGTCTACTGCTTCTGTGTCTCTACCTTTTTCTGGGAATACGGATTCGAAGCATTCAACGAGATACCGTCGGCCCAGGATATAGTAGTGACGTCGGTCGTAGGATCGATCATGGGCGAAGCATTCTACCACGCCAAGAGACATATCGTTTCAAACGGCTACCGTGTGCTCGGATCCCGCGCACTGGGCTACGTCACAGCCTTTTTCTGCGATCCTGTCAACGAGGTGATGGGCTACTTCAGAGGCGATCAGCGCAGAGCCATACGGCGCTTCGACGGTCAGTCAAAAGCACAGGCGAGCGCTTCTGGCGGCTTCGTATTCAATCCGGCGGCTTCCGTCGGCATGCGCTACGGCATCACCCTTAAATGTTCGTTTTAGAGAAAAATCAATTAACTTTGCAAAACCATAACCATAACATATGAAGATCTCACACACTATATACATTGCGGGCATACTGGCTTCGGCCCTGACATCGACCGCACAGACAAAGACCGAAATGATACCCTTCGGCGATTTCGAACACTGGGTGCGCCGGACCATCCGCGAGTCGGTGGTCATCGGCGGCCATGAAAAGGTGCTTTACGAAATAGGGCCGGAAAAGAATATCGAAGGGAAAGACAATGTGGCATACCACAATATGGGTGGTTCGCCCTGGGCCACAAGCAATGTTTATGCGAAAGTCTCTGGAGTGACAAAAGGGTCGAATGCCGTGTATCCCGCCAACCGCACGGCGACCGACCGCTGCGCGAAACTTTGCACACAGATGGAGCGTGTGAAGGTGCTCGGACTCATCAACATGGACGTAATGGTGGCCGGATCGATGTTTCTCGGAGAGATGGTCGAACCGGTGACGAGTACGAAAGATCCATATTCAAAGATGGAGATGGGCATACCATACGCCAAGCGGCCCAAGGCGCTGGTGATGGACTATTCGGTGGATATGCCGCAGACCGACACCCGTGTTAAATCCACCGGCTTCGGAGGCAAAAAGGTACTTCCGGGACGCGACGAGGCGGTGGTTTTCATAATGCTTCAACGGCGTTGGGAAGATGCCCAGGGGCAGATACACGCCAGGCGTGTGGCTACTGGAGGAGAAAAATTCAACCGGGGCACAGCATGGCAGTCGGGCCACAAGGTACCGCTCGTTTACGGAGATGTCTCATCCGACAAGTCACTGTCATGGCTCCCTCTGCGCAACGGCGAAAACGCTTATTACGCGCATAATTCCAAAGGCAAGCTTGTAAGGATCCAGGAGGAAGGGTGGGATTCGCCCGAAGCTACTCCCACACATGCCATAGTGATGTTCTCGGCAGGCAACGGCGAACCATATGTGGGGACTGAGGGTCTGACACTTTATGTCGACAACGTCGGATTCGCATTCTGAAGCCTCATTCATTTCACATTTCATATTAGACCGGAAAAAATGAGACCGATGAGAAAAGCCTCCAGACAAAAAGACCCAGCATGGGCTTTAGATGTAATGGACAGGGCTCCTTATATGATGGTAAGCATGTCGCGCCCCGACGGGACGCCTTACGGTGTGCCGCTTTCAGTGGCCCGCAAAGATGAACGCGTATTATATTTCCACTGCGCTTCCGACGGTGAAAAAATCGACTGCCTGAGGCACAATCCTACAGTCAGCCTGGCGGCGGTCAGCCGATGCACCCCGAAATATGAGGAGGACAAAGCCAACTTCACCGAATATTACCATTCGGCCATAGCTATCGGTATGGCAGAGGAGGTGACCGATAAAGTGGAGAAGACCGAAGCTCTCCGTCTTATCTGCCGAAGATTTCTCCCCGACAAGATGGATCATTTTGAAGAAGCCATTGAAAGAAGTCTTGACAGGACATGTGTGGTAAGAATTACTCTCTCAGAGCCTCCTGTCGGAAAATGCAAACCCTGACTGCGGACGATACCGATAATATCCAATTACCTTATTGATATATGAAACATTTCAAACCAAACGCCTGGATGCTGCCACAGCCCGTGCTCATCATCGGGACGTTCAATACCGACGGCACTCCCAACGCCATGAACGCCGCGTGGGGAGGCCAATGGGATCACGGCGAGATCATGATCTCAATGGGGGCACATGCCACAACACAAAACCTCAACCGCTGCGGCGAATTCACCGTTGCCTTCGCTACCGTGGATACAATGGTAGCTTCAGACTACGTAGGAATAACAAGCGCACGAAACGATCATGACAAAATGTCGCCGACCGGATGGAAATCCGTCAGAGCCGACAGCGTTGATGCACCGATCTTCGACTGCTTCCCCATGACGCTCGAATGCCGCATCAAAGAAAAGCTGTATGAGTCGGCTACCGGCTATTACATCATAGCCGAGATCGTCGACATCGTTTGTAAGGAAGAATATCTTGCCGAAGACGGCAAGCCTGATGTGGAAAAGATGCATCTGATCACTTTCGATCCGATCCATTCGGGATATATCGCGCTCGGCAACCGAACCGGCAACGCCTTCTCCGACGGCAAACTGCTGAAACGGGAATGAGGTATCGGGTGAAACATAAGTGTCCGAGCAAATAAAACGAACCGTTGGTCGCAAGCCCATATGAGCTTACTACCAACGGTTTACATTTTGTCGGGGTGAAAGGATTCGAACCTTCGACCCCCTGGTCCCAAACCAGGTGCGCTAACCGGACTGCGCTACACCCCGCCGAAAAGAGTGCCTGCGGCCAAACCCTGATCGACGCTGCAAAGTTAATCATTTTTTCGTAATTTTGCCGAACGTAACCAATATTTATTCTGCATGAGAGGTAAATTGTCATACATTATTCCGGGGCTGCTGGTGGTCATCGGAATATTCGCGTGGGGAGGAGGGATAGCGTTGTCGTCGCAGACACTGTCGCCACGCTGGGGAGCCCTGACCGCAGCTCTTGTACTGGCACTCACATCATTGCCCGTCACCTTAAAAAGAGCCGGCCAAGGGAAAAAGATTTCAGAAAAGGCTTTGCGCAGCGTAGCACATGTGTTTATTGCCGGAGGGATCGGTTATTTTGCCATATTAGGCATAAACCGTCTCGGAGCCACAGAAGATAAAGCTGAAACAGTGACCGGCGAAGTGACCCAACGCCTGCGTCATACCCATACCCGTCAGCGCCGTGTCGGGCGCAACCGCTATGTGGCCGACGGACATTATTATACCTACGGCGCCCTGATCACGCTCCCCGACGGAACCCAGACCGAACAGCATCTCAGCCTGGATGAATACAACCGCTTGAAAACAGGCTCAAGACGTCAGGTGAAAATAGCCCGCGGATGGCTCGGGATGCCGGTGGTACTGAGTGTGCGGAATACGAAGGATAATGCCCGAACCGGGAGCAGAATTAACAGAAAAATACATAATGAGGCTAAATAATGACTCATAATCGGGTCAGAAGGCTGTAAGATTCGACTATTTTTCGTATATTTGCCGAAAATATAAGCGACTGACCGCATCGCGGAAACGATTGCACCCAGTCGCAGGCAATCCAATGGCCGCGGCCCTGCCAGCAAATGCACCCTTGACATAGCCCTCCGACCACGGAACAGTGCGAGATCAATACTTATCGTCAACCCACCTTATAATCAGCAAACGATTGAATTTGCATGGCTAAACTTCCCGAACACCTCTACGGCCTCATAGGGTTCCCTCTGGGACACTCTTTTTCACAGAACTACTTCAATCAGAAGTTTGAGGCGGAAAACATATCGGCCAAGTATGTCAACTTCGAGATCGACGACATAGGGCGCCTGATGGAAATCATCGCCCAATATCCCAGTCTCTCCGGACTGAATGTCACAATTCCATACAAACAGCAGGTCATCCCCTATATGGACGAGATGGATCCTGATGCGGCCCAGATAGGCGCGGTCAATGTGATAAAATTCATCGGATCGGGAAAGAATCTCAAACTCAAGGGCTACAACAGCGACATAATAGGATTTTCCGACTCTATCGCTCCCCTGCTCAATGAAGAGCGCCGGCAAGCACTCGTGCTCGGCACCGGCGGAGCAGCCAGAGCGGTCAGCCGCGGTCTGATCAATCTCGGGGTGGAAGTGACAGCCGTATCGCGAACCAAACGCGACGGGATGCTGACATACAGTGAACTGACGCCTGAAATCATGAGCACCCACAAGGTTATCGTAAATACCACACCGCTTGGGATGTACCCTCATGTCGACGAGTGTCCCGACATTCCATATCAGGAACTCACGCCAGCCCATCTGTGCTACGACCTGCTCTACAACCCCGATGTCACACTGTTCATGAAGCGGGCACAGGCCTACGGAGCCGAGACAAAGAACGGCCTTGAGATGCTTCTTCTGCAGGCATTCGCCGCATGGAATATCTGGAATTCTTAATCTTCTTTCAAACATAACCAAACCTATTTTCCAACTATGTTTACCGAAAAACGCAGCAGTATGCTCCACGGAGTACTGCTCATAGCGCTCTTCTCATGCGCCGCCTTCTATATAGGCAGCGCTCAGGTAGTGCGCGATCTTTCTCTCAGCCCGATGATCATAGGCATCGTCCTCGGAATGCTCTATGCCAACTCTCTGCGCAACAATCTCCCCGAGACATGGGTGCCAGGCATACAGTTCTGCTCGAAGCGCATTCTCCGTGTAGGCATCATTCTTTATGGCTTCCGACTGACATTTCAGGACATACTCAATGTCGGGGCGGCAGGAATTATTATCGACGCAATAGTGGTAGTCACCACCATACTCGGAGGCGTTCTGATAGGCCGTATCATGAAAATGGATCGCGACATCGCGCTGCTCACGTCCATAGGAAGCGGCATTTGCGGAGCGGCAGCAGTGCTCGGGGCCGAATCCACCATTCAGACTAAACCCTACAAGACGGCGGTAGCTGTGGCCACGGTGGTCATTTTCGGCACGTTGTCAATGTTTCTTTATCCGATAGCCTACCGTTCGGGCATTCTTGAGATGACTCCTCAGGAGGTGGGCATTTACGCAGGCGCCACGCTCCATGAAGTAGCCCATGCAGTCGGCGCCGGAAATGCTATGGGGCCCGACGTGGCCAACGTGGCCATCATCGTGAAGATGATCCGTGTGATGCTGCTTGTGCCCGTGCTTCTCGTGCTCGGTTGGTGGGTTGCACGCCGCGCAGCCCGTTCGGCCGAGGGTGGAGCGGCAAAAGGCAAAGTGGCCATCCCCTGGTTTGCAGTCGGCTTCCTGGCTGTGATCGGGTTCAACTCCTTCGATCTGCTCCCGATGCCCGTGGTCGACGCCATCAACTATATCGACACATTCCTTCTGACAATGGCCATGGCCGCTCTGGGAGCTGAGACGAGTATCGACAAATTCAAGAAAGCTGGCGCCAAGCCGTTCATTCTCGCATTCTGGCTCTACCTTTGGCTTATCGGAGGCGGCTATCTTCTCGCCAAGTATCTCGCTCCGCTCTGGCTGTAAGCAACCCGCTGAAACATGCGTCCTCCCCTCTCTCTCATGCCATTGATTCCCATAGCCATCGCCATGGCTGTGGGAATCATTCTGTCAGACTGTATTGGATACGTCGCGGTGGGGTCCGGAGCCGTGGCCATCTCTATTGCACTGGCTGCCTTGAAACGCAACCATGCAGCCATTACGGGATGCGCTGTGGGCGCCGGCGCGCTGGCTTTCGGACTCGGCACCCCGCATTCAGGACGCCTTCCATATGACAGACCGGTCATTCTGGAAGCCGACATAAGAGAGATGAGCGATGGTGAAGTCACGTGCCGGCTTATAGCCGAGCCGATACGGTATACCGACGACAGCGGCTCATACCGTTTCGATCGGGCGGAGCACCTTTACCTTTATATACCGTCGACTGAGCCCTACATAGAGGCCGGCGACCGCATAGCTGTCGTCACCCTAATCCAGCGTCCGTCGGATCTCACCTATTTCCCCGAAGAGACCAGCGAATATCAGCGCATGCGCCGCAAAGGCGCCGGCGGCAAAGCGTTTGTCCATCCCGACAGCGTCATCTCTGTGAAGGATTCGCCTGATATCTTCATGAAGCTGCTGAAGCTGCGACGCGCTGTCACTGGCATCATATACTCAAGCGGCATGGATGGCCCGACGAAACATCTCGTCAACATACTTCTCACGGGCGACACCTCCGGCATTGACCAGGAGCTCCGGCAACGGTTCTCGGGCGCCGGCATAGCCCATGTGCTTGCCCTGAGCGGACTTCACGTCGGCATCATAGCGTCGCTGCTCTTAGTGATGCTATATCCCCTGCGACTGTGTGGCCTAAGAGCAGCGGCCTCAGTCGCCGTCATGGTGATGCTGTGGGCCTACGCGGCCCTGACAGGCTTGTCGGCATCGGTCACAAGAGCAGTGGTCATGGCATCGGTGCTGCTTCTCGCATCTTTGCTGCAGCGCCGCCACAGCGCGGCCAATGCTCTCTGCCTTGCGGCAATCCTGATCATGGCATTCGATCCCGGAGCGCTGTTCACCGTCAGCTTCCAACTGTCGTTCGCGGCTGTGGCCGGCATTCTTATCCTCGCCACTCCCCTCAATCCTGTGCCACCCCGACGGCGGATTCTCCACGGTCTGACCGGCATGCTGACCGTCACGGTCGCAGCGATGCTTGCCACCGGTGCCGTAGCGGCATATTACTTTCATGCCTTCCCTATATATTTTCTTATCGCCAATGTGGCCATAGCTCCCCTGCTTCCGGCTCTTGTAGCGGCATCCATATTTGCCATTATCCTTGAAGGCTGCGGATGCGGAATCGGATGGCTTAACCAATTTGTAGACCTGCTCGCTTCGGGTGTCACAGGAATAGCCGAAACTGTCAGTGGTCTGCCAGGAGCGACAGTTACGGGCATTTATTTCAGTCCGTGGCTTCTTACGGGCATGGCGGCAGCCATCGGCGCATTAGCTTACGGGCTTCACCGACGCCGCACTGCCGGACTTCTCGCCTCGGCCCTTTGCGCAGCGATCACCGTCTGCATAGCCCTTATAGCCCCGCCACGCGACGCATCGGGCATATACATGATCCCGTCGTACCATTATACATGTATAGCCGCTGCAACACCGGGCAATGTCACTGTCATCTCCAACGCCGGCGACAGGATGCTGCGTGAGATAGCAGGCCGCGAACGACATCGGTTCCGCGACTATATGTCGCGAAGAGGCATCGACTCCCTTACGGCCGTCAACCGCCGCATAGATCTCCCAGGCATAAGATACCGGTATCCGGTTATTCAGATCGGCACATCTTCGGTAGTGCTTGCCGACGATGCAGACGCTATGCCCGTGGCACTTGAAACGCCCCCGGTGTATTTGATTGTATGTCGCGGCTTTCGCGGAACGATGACCGACCTCGCAGCCACCTACCACCCCGACACAATCGTTATTTCATCAGATCTCAACTCCCGCCTCTCGGCAAGATATCTCGGCGAATGCAACGACATCGACCAGCCGGCCTACCTGATGCGCCCCGACCGCGTCCCCGACCTCAACACCCTTCTCCGCCGGCCCGAAGCCTACAGCAGAACAGAATCACCCTGATTGTTGGTAGCAATTATTAACAGCTGTATCCTGCGATATCCTCGCGGATCCTCGCTGAATTTGCTCACTTGCCAGCTGTACCTGCGTCGCTGTGTCGCTGTGAACGCTGTGAACCCGCGTTCACTGAATCTGTTCAAAATAAAAATTTCAAATCGCTTGTACAGATCAAAAAAATGATGTAACTTTGCAGTCGCAATCGGGAAATCAACAACAAACGAATTGCCCGGTCCCATAGCTCAGTTGGTTAGAGCACCTGACTCATAATCAGGGAGTCCTTGGTTCAAGCCCAAGTGGGACCACCCTTAAAATCAAGCACTTACATCCACTTGTAGGTGCTTGTTCCTTTTTAGAGTGACATCTCCGTGACATCCATTCCCAAACGTGAAATCATACGTGACATCAAGAATGATGTGCGAATCCCTGCAAGCCTCCATAGTTTGATTGTCGCAGATGATGTGAACACAAATTTGTGGCGAGTGAATATCGGCAAGAAATTTCAAGGCTTAATCCTCAAAACATCAAAGAAAAAACCGTCACCACGACTGGCAACGGTTCAAGCTCATAAGGGGTGCAGGGGGTATCAGAGCTAACGCCCACATTTTTGTAGGTGCGAGTCAGGAAAATTTTTTATTTGATTTTTCCACCATCCTTTAATGCCGGACCAAGCCAACATATTACACAAATCAGTGCGATTATCCACATAACAGTTATTTTATTTCGTCAAGTTTCTTGTTTGCCTGTTGGAGCAGTTGCACGAAATTGTTAAGCTCCGCAGGAGTGAGGCTTATGAATGAATTGCTTTTATGCGCATCGACACTTAGTTTGAGCGTCCACCCTTTGCCGGGATTCTCGGCGAATAACATCACATTGTCCTTAGTTGAATAGACATACTTTTCGTTGTGGTCGGTTTCTCGGTTGAGGTTGCTCTTGATGTTGTTGATAGCTTCGTAAAGCGAGGGAAGTTCCTTTTGGAAAATGAAAGCATCCTCCCATGAGTAATAATACTCGCCTCCACATTCTTTGCGGAGAGTTATGAAAACAATGCTGTCATTCTCGCTGGAGAACTTCTGTGCCTGTACCTCCACTCCTTTGAGATTGCCGATTTTCCAAGTGTCGAAGTGTACGAGCTGACCTTTGCTCTGTATGCTATCCAAGCGGCTCAATGCGATAGCGAGAGAATCCACCGCCGTATCGTTGGCGATAGAATCATTCGCGGAGGTTGTACTATCATTGCCTTTTGACCCACCACCGCAAGCGGTTGAGAGAGCCAACAACGCAACTGTTAAGATTGGGATGATTTTCTTCATGGGAGATTATGTTGAGTTGAGTACATATCTACTGCCGACACCTCGCGTATGCGGTAGTAGGTCTTGGGGGTGGGCATATCAATCGGCAAGTCTTATGGTTGCAAAAAACACATCTTCATCATCGTTCCAAGCTACCTTTATTCCACCAATGCAGCCGTTGTTATCTCCCTTCGTTCCATACCCTGCGACCATATTTTCGGTATCAGAATAGCCATCGCCGCAAATTACGCGCAAATGTTGCTTGAAATTCTCAATTTTTGAATTAGGGAGTGTGCTTAATTGTCTCCAAGCCGCAACCTTGTTTAGTTTGCCATTTTTGAACTCACAGCGTATATGGTCAAACTTGACATCTAAAACATATATAGAACCCCATCCACTTAAAACGCTGTCATTTTGTTCATCAAACTTAACACCATCACGTTTTAATGCAGCCTCGGTTTCGTTATAGTTTTCGCCTAATATTATTGAGCCGACATCAACCTTTTTCTGACACCCCGTTATTACCACGGCGAGCAGCATCAGCATCATTGCCAGTAACTTTTTCATTTTGTTTTATTTATCAGTTTATTATAGTTTTGGGCATTATTGCCATTATATTGTTTGACTTGGTATGCGCACTTGCCGATAAAACAAAAGCGCAGACTTTCGCCATACGCCTCTTGGCTCACCACAAGCCTTAATACACTATGAGAAAGCCCGCGCCGTAAGGCACGTTCTCAATGTGTATTGATAGCTCGTTACATTCCGAGGTGGTGATTCAGAGGCGCATTGAGCTAATATGTAAGGGTGCAATATCCCCAAAGGAATACTGCACCGCAAATTTACAAAGATTTTCTGACTTGGCAATGAAGTAATTGCCTTTCTTTTCCATTGATAAGCTTTTACAGCCCTATTTTGTCTCAATGAGTGTTGCGCTCGATTGTGTCCAAATCCTCTTTCAAGGGAATCAGAAAATCGTTGAGTAAGTCAAACATCTTTTCTGCCATCGCATTTGCGATTGCTTCCACGGACTCTTGGGATAGGGTCACTTCGATTGTTGTGCTTTTATTTTCCATATTATTACGGTATTGGGTTGAACTTCAATTTATCTTCAAGGCGGAGGTCATAGAGGGCTTGGAAATATTCGCTCACCCATTCCTCTTGGCTGCGGCGTGTTGCCATCGCCGCTAACGAGTTGCGGCTTGCCTTGGTCTGCGGATAGGCTGTAAGGAACGCATCGACTTTGCTCATGCCCAGCCACATCATCAGGCAAAACACGACATCGGCACGGGTCATCTTCTTTGACAGATGAATCTTCGCAGGGTATTTCGCCAACTCCCACGCCGTCTACCATACCGGTTTATCTTGGCGTTTCTTCTTCGTATGCTTCATAAGAATAAAACTTAACTTGTTGTTGTTTACTTCAAGCATTGACGGCAACCGACAAATTCCTTGACTTTTGTCGCGGCATCTGCTTACTGCCGCCATGCTTTTTATTACATCAGTTGAGGTTTAGGGCTGCAAGTGCTGGCGAGCCGCAGTTGTCAATCCTTATCCATTCGGGAATCTCCAGTTTCGGCATAGTCTTGGCTACCTCCATTTTCAGATGCTCCAAGTTATAGTAACCGTTGGCTTCCGCTACTGCATCATCGACACGCATTTCTGCAATTCCCGTGATGTGGTCGAATCGGAACTGAATGTCGTACTGGTCCGCATACCGCATTGTTTTATAAGTCCACATATTTTATTGATGTTAGAGTTATACAATTCTGTTTTGTCCAAGATAGCCATAGCAATGACCTATCACATCCCATATTGGCTTCCCCTGCTGAACATAGCGGATGATTATATCATCAAACCCGTCACCGCCTTGAATCTCGCAGTCGATAGGATGAGGGTGAAATTCCTCCATGACGGTGCTAATCCATACCTCCTTGCAGAATCCTTTCAACTTCTCGCCTTTCGACTTCCATTCATCGAACTTGCCTTGGTCGGGGAATAACACGACTTTTCGATTTCTCAAAACTTGATGCTTGTCGTATAGGTCGCGCCATTTGTCGGGGGTGAGGTTTATTCCACCGCATCCCATTGTTGCCATAGGTACGAATGAATAATCACACCCTTCCCACATCAGGGCAACAGCGAGAATCAAGGCTGCTTTCGGAGATTCCATAAGCCATATAATTGGCTCTACCTTTCCGCTGATATTCATTGCTTCGCGCTCCTTGTTGAGGGCATCAAATATTTTATCAGCCTTGCGGATGAGGTGACTTCCGAAAAAGCATTGGCGCAGGTCGAAGTTGGGATATTTGTCAGACATCACGGAATGAACCCAATTCTGTTTATTATGGTCACGCTTTCCAGTCGCAGAATCGTAGCCTATAATTTGACCGCTCCTTACTTTACCGTACTGGTCGAACTGCCAAAACACGGTCGAACCTCCATATCTGCTTGATGTGCCTACGCAGTACCGTTTGCAGATAGTTTCCACAATATCGGGAATCTCCACGCCTGCATTAGCATCAAAAAGTGAATGCAGGTATCTGACCAACGGATTCAACTCATAGTGACACATCGAATCGAGCATCACATTGGCATCTATATAAGACGGTGCCTTGTGAACCGGTTCCTTGCGTTGGCGCACTGATTTGTGCTTCCATAAATTATTGTCAAGTCCTTTATCCCGCAGGTCTTGAAAATATTCCTTTGGTGGATAATGATAACCGCAGTTATCGGCGCGGTCACATTTTCCGCATTGTCCGCTTGCGACTGGAGTCTTATCATCAAGGTAGATGTAATCTACGAATGTCTTTCTCCCACACGCAGGGCATACGACCTTGCCACGCTTCGACAATTCTATTTTTCTATCTCTTGTCATTGCTTCTTGGTGTTGGCGTTGCAAGTGTGCCATCTGTTTCAGTGAAACATTTGACACAGGTGCAACATAGTTAGACTTATCCCTTGACGGATTTTATATAACGACATACTTTCGATGCGCTAAATCCTACTTCGGCAGCAATATCACGATAGGATTTTCCTTGACGATTCAACTCTAAAATCCTTTCCTTGATAGCATCTTCGTCATCGTCTGATGCTTCCTTTAGATGCTCTGATTCCTTGGCTAAACCTATTTGGCGAAGATGAAGATAGCCATCAGATTCTTGAATGAGGTCACAGACAATCACGTTGTCGGCATTGTACTCAAAAGCACCGAATCGAACCTTTACCTGCTTTACATAGCGAAGATTTTCATCCTTTGCCGATTGCCCTATTGCAAAAGCACTATCAAAAAAATTCATCAACTTTTTAGAGCCTGCAAGGCTATTTTGGGTTATCGGTGAACGCATATCACGTTTAGGAGTATGAGCAATGATCAGAATGCTCCAACCGTGACTTTTCTTCATTGTATTAAGTCGTTGCATCAACGCACCTGCGGTCTTGCCTTTTTCCGCGTCGTTGCATAACCAACTCAGATTATCTACAATAATCACTTTGACGTTCAATGCGAGTGCTGCCGCCTCGATACTGTCTATCACTTCATTTACGGGGGGAAAAACGATGCGTAGGTGGGAGGGGGTGAGCTGGGGCTGGGTGATTGGTCTGGAGGTCAGGGAGTTGGGCGCGGGCTTGTGGTGGGCGGTGGAAAAACGAAACGTTTTGCAGGTGTAAAGGGATTTTGACAGACGGTTTGCACTTGAACGGTGTTCAAACGGTGGTTTTTACATTTCGGCGGCCTCAGGTCGCATTTTTTTTGCACCGGCGGGAAGTGTACGCGGCGCCGGCTCGATCAGGCGAGAATCCGCGCTCCTGCGGCGGCGTTTTTGCGACCGTCGACAAGCGGGACTCCGTCGCCCATCAGTGCGAGTGTATCGGCCGCATGGGCGCCGTGGAGAGGTGGCGAAGCGTCGGCAGATCTACCGAAGCAACATATTAAAACTGCCATATAGTTACTATTTGGAATTTTTGAGTAACTTTGCGGCATAAAACAGCGCCATGGCCGGCGGGCGACGGCGAGAGCCTCCGAAGCAGCCGGAGAGGTGGCGATAGAACAGCAGGAAATATGGCGAAAGTGATACACGTGCATCTGATCGGCAAGCGGCGGGATCTCTACTTTGGGAGTATCGCCGCCGTCTACAGCGTATTGACCCCGGAAGAGGTGGGAATGACCCGCAGCAGCCTCGCTCACGCCGGATTGTCGGGCGGCGGTACGGTCGTGACTAAAACGGCCATAATCAAGCAGTCAACGCTCATCAGAAACCGGAGCGACCTACCTGCCGCCGGCGACAATTGAGGCCGACAGAGAGCCTAAAAACGGCCTGATCGGCCGGTGGCAACAAATTGCCCGAAAATATTCCACGAGGGAGCCAGTGCGGCTCCCTCTATTTGTTGCCTGATAGTCGACAAGAAGAGGTTTGGGGATGCGTTTGGGGATGCGTTTGGGGATGCGTTTTGTCCCCTCGCCGGGGATGGTTTGGGGATGCATTGTTAAAAGGTTTGGGGATGCATTTTAACAGTTTACACCCCCTTGCAGGGGGGATAGGAACTCATGCCTTTTTTTTGAAAACACCCCAAAAACACCCCTACACCCCCCCCGAAACTTGAAACGACCTTACAGAATTGGGGAACTGTTAAAACTGATAATAAACACTGAATTAGTAAGATAGCAAATTTTTGAAGTCGAAATGTTAAAGAATAGCCGCGCGTCGCGCTTTGGAGGTGTTTTTTGGGTGCGCTGCGGGGCGCGCTGCGGGTACGTGGGGCGCGTGCGGAGTGCGCGAGATGTGTGAGTCGGAACGATCGGAACGATCGGAGGGATCGGATGACATGCGGCGCGGTTGATGTGATGGATGTGACTTATGTGGCGGATGTGGGTCATGATTGCATTTACAAGGTGTGGCGCAGATAGCCCACTATCGCCGCGACATGGTGGATGTCGCGCTTGTTTATCTCGTATGTCGGGCCTTCCGGATTGATGGATCGACACAAGACAACATTGCCACCATCATAAAGTAATTTGAATACCGCACCCTCATCGGAGTCTACAATATACGGTTTACCCCAATTGATCTCGTCGGCATCATAAACAAACCGGCACGCCAACTCGTCACCAGAAAGATAGAGAGGCGCCATGGAGTCGCCCTCTATGATTATAGTAAAATCGTATGGTGGAAAGGTGGGGATCACGGGCACCTGCTCACACTCGCCAGTAGTGGCGGTCTGAGCTACCACTGACAAACCGCCGGCCGCAGCAGTGAATGGTATGCGCGGCCTCGTCGCACCCGGATTAGTGCGGTCTATGGAGCCGGTGTCAAGATCTTTTGACGCTCGCGACGGATCGCCATCCGCGCCGGATGTCTGCTTTAGCATGTCACCGCGCCCTGTAAGCAACCATGTAGCAGATAACTCCGGATATACCTTTAGGATATTTTCTAATTTATCCGTCCCTATGGCTCCTTTGTTTTTAAGGGATTTTCCAAACGAGGCGTTTGACATCCCCACGCTCTTTTCAAATGCTGAAACGCTTAAGCCTTTACAGTCTATAAACTGCTTGATTCTTTCCAGGGTTTTGCACATAGCACAATTAATTTTAGGAAATTTCCTTTAGAAAATTTCCGTAATTAGAAAATATCCTATAACTTTGCAACATCTTCCAGATGGAAGGCGCTCCAAAGATACGAAAATTTGCAACAACACTCAAACAATTACGCGAAATGTTAAAACACGAATTTGAGAAACTACTCGGCTACACGGTGACGGACAAAAGCTATGTCGAAGCAAACACCATGTATATGAACGCCGGCGAAATGACCAAAGAGGACTTTTGCCGGGAATGGCTTAAGATTGGCCACACCTCGCTGGCTCATGCGCTCTCTGACAGCGTCAGCGAACTCCGTAAGCAGCTTGACAAAGCGAAACAGACCATCGAAAACCTCAAAACAGAGCGCGAGGCGATGGTCGTGAAGATACTCGACCAGTGGGAGTCGACAGGGTATGACGAATTTCGCGAAGTCGCCGAAGAGTTTACCACTCCACAGCGGATATTACGCTATATCATCGACCACCAAATGCTCCTCCGCGCTAAAGATTACGACGCCATAAGGGAGATGTTCGAAAAAGAGCACAATCACCAACCAATAATCAACGAAGAATGAGCCTATTTACAAAGATCAAACAGGACTTGCGGGCGCGCCATCGACGCCGCCTCGCCGCGAAGCTGCAGCGCATGATCGCCGCCGCAGCCGACGAAAACGACGGAGCGTTTGTCATCAAGTCTACAATTGTTTCCTTGGGTGATGTCATCGCCTACGGTAATGACTCCGGTAAGATCGTAAAAACAGATTGATGTATGGCAACAGTAGAAACATACCGAGCCTGCGTCGAAAGAAGTAAGCAACTCAATCGACGCGACTTCCACACAGGAGCCCTGGTTCCGGATTTAAAAGACCTATTTGGTGTCGTAAGTCTGATTAATAAAAGAAAGCTTAAGAGATGCAGCAAGGCTGAATATAGCCGGCACCTTAAGGAGGATAGACTCCTCCGGTTCCTGTATTTGGAAAATTAACCGGACGGGGAGAACATTGTCACGTTCGCCAAAATGGTCAGCCCTAAAGAGGATGTGTAGACCGTCTGCAAAATCCTCACACCGTTTGACAATGGGCAGTGCGTTTTTCACTCCATCCTCGGCAGTTTGAGCCGGAACTGTTACGCTGAATATATATGTGACCAGCGGGCACCCTGGTTGAAAGTATTTCATAAAAATTTATTACTGTCCGCTAAACTTTAGGAGGCAATAGAAAGAAAGGGCCGATTCCATT
>ERZ825324.2372-NODE-2372-length-19713-cov-2.855682_pt1 | contig 19713 bp, 18 predicted proteins | sample MGYA00519859_ERZ825324 | MGnify/ENA primary metagenome ERZ825324 (study PRJEB31778, sample SAMEA3449198) | human gut metagenome | biome: human gut; feature: human-associated habitat; material: faeces | place: United Kingdom | collected 2010/2012 ... | reverse complement strand
TGCCCCATCGCCCCACCAAAGGGCTTTCCGGTCGCCCTTTGGAAACCTTCGGGCCAAAAAACTTACTTTTCTTGAAATATCGGTATTGTTAGCTTGACAGTCCCTTAAAGCGTCGCTTATTCGTCCTCGTCTTCGTCGTCATCCTCGTCGTATTCGTCGTCGTCCTCGTCTTCATCCTCATCGTCGTCTTCGTTCTGCTTCTTCTTATAGATGACGCAGGAAATGAGGATGCTCAGCTCGTACAGGCCGATCATCGGCACGGCGACCATGAACTGCGAAACGACGTCCGGCGGCGTGATGATGGCCGCGATGACAAAGATCAGCGGAATGGCGTATCGGCGCACCTTGCGCAGGATATCCGGGGTCAAAATGCCCAGCTTGGTCAGCACAAAGGCGAGCATCGGCTCTTCGAACACAACGCCGAAGGTCAGCAGCATGCCGATCATAAAATCCAGATAGCTGGCCACGGAAATCGCCGAGTGAATGAAATCCGACGTGCTGAAATTGACCAGGAACTGAATCATAAACGGCAGGGCGACCATGTAGCTGAACAGCGCGCCGAGGCAGAAGAAGAAAAATCCGCCCAGCAGCGCAGGCCGTATCGCCCGCTTTTCCTTTTTGGTCAGTGCCGGGGCGACAAAGCCCCAAATCTGGAAAATCAGCAGCGGCGAAACCACCACGACCGCCAGCACGAGCGCCAGCTTAAAATACGAGGTGAGCAGCTCCGACGGGGACAGATACACGTATTGGAACCCCGCGTCCAGACCCATTTGCAGCATGGCGTTGGCCAGCGGCTTGATGATGGCAAAGCAGATGACAAACGCCGCCAGCAGCGCAACCACGCTCAGCGCAATGCGGTTGCGAATCTCCCGCAGATGCCCCACCAGCGACATATTGGCCTGCTCGTTGCCCTTTTGTGTGCTCATCTCTTTTCACCGTCCGTTTCATTTTTTGCAGAAGATATGCTTCCCTCCGCTCGGAGAGAAGCATCGGTATCCTGTTTTGAATCAGGCGTCCTCTTCTTCCTCGTCCTCTTCGTCGTCCGCCTTCTTGGCGACGGGCTTTTTCTTCTTTTTCTTCACGACGACCTCTTCCTCGTCGTCATCATCGTCCGCACTGTCGTTCATGCCCTTGCGGAAGCTGCCCAGCGTCTTGCCCAGCGAGCGCCCCAGCTTCGGCAGCGCCTTCGGCCCAAAGATAACCAGCACAATCGCAAGCACAACCAGCAGTTCGGTCGTTCCAATCTTACCCATAAAAAAGTTCCTCCTTTATTCGGCGGCAGCGCTCTGCTGCTCGTCCTTTGCTTCATCGTGTTTTTCCGCGGCCGCTTCCGGCTGCGCTTCGGTTTCTTTTTCGCCCTGCGGCTCGGCCGCCTCCGCCTTCGTTTCGTCCTTCGGCGGCTTGGGCGCCTCGTCCGTCTCGTCCGTTTCCGACGCGGCGGGCTTTTTCTTTTTCTTCTTGGGGTTCAGCTTTTCCTCCGCCTCGCCCCGGGTTTTGCTGATTTCGTCGTCCGCGTCCTTGAAGGCCTTGCGCACGGTCTTTTGTGCGTCCGCGATTTCATCGGTGACCTCGCGGAATTCGTCGCTGGCCTCGCGCAGGTCGCTCGTCGCGTCGTTCATGTATTTTTTGAACGAGCCGACCGCCTTGCCCAGCATGCGCGCTGCCTTGGGCATGCGCTCCGGGCCGATGGCGAGCATGGCGACAATCAGGATGACAATCAGCTCCATTGAACCGATTTTAGCCATTCTTGAATCCTCCCGACTCCGTTTGTTTTTGTAATTTTTTACAAATCGCTTTTTTGTGCTGATGGAAGTATATCACATTCATACGGCGCACGCAAGCCGTTTTGTGAAATTTTTTTCGATTTTCTCGATCATTCGGCCTTTTTTCGCGCCCGCGCGTTTGTAAGATTTTACAGTTCCGGCACGCCCGCGTCTGGCAGCGCCAGCATTTTATACGTGCACATCATCATAAACCGCTTTTGCTCGTCCGGCTGCCCGCCGATGACGGCGTTCATTTTGCGCACCTGATATTCCAGCGTGTTGCGGTGGATGCCGAGCTGCTGCGCGGCCTTTTTCAAATCCATGAAGTTGAGCAGATAGGCGTAGAGCGAACGCGAGAGCGCCGAGCCGCGCGTCGCGTCCTCATCCATCACGCGAATGACGTCTTCGCACAGATACGGCGCGAGCGACACCCGCCGCTCCAGCGCCGTAAAGAACAGCGTCGAGCCGATTTCCCGCATGAATACCGTCTGCGTGCCCGCCGCCAGCAGCGCGAACCGGCAGAGCCGAATCTGCGCCGACAGTCTGTCCAGCGCGAACGTCTGCGAAACGGCCATGCCCGCGCGCGCCGCCTCGCAAAGCGGCCTCGCCGCCTCCGCGAACGCGCCGATCTCCTCCGGCGGAAGCGCGAAAAACAGCGTTTCATCGTCAAACGCCGTCACCGGCTTTTGCGGCAGCGCGCTCAGCGCCAGCGTCAATTCCGCGCGCCGCGCGTCGCTCAGGCCGCCCGCCGCAACGGCGGCGAGCGCCAGCGGAAAGCGTTCCTCCGTCCGCGCCGCGTTCCCCGCGCGCTCCGCAGACCGCCAGAGCGCCGCGCGCGCCGCGTCCCGATCAAACGCCGCCGTCGGCTCGTCGTCGGCGCGGCCGCCCAGCCCCTCCTTCAGCCAGAGCGAAAAAAGCAGCTCAAAGCAGGTGTTCATGTCGCTCAGGTCGAGGGCAAAGCGCGCCTCGATTCGGCGCATGCGGTAGGCCAGCGTGTTGCGGTGAACGCCCAGCCGCTCCGCCGCGCGCCGCAGATTCAGCCCGTCGCTCAAATACGCGCGCAGGCTGCGGATATACTGCGCATCCTCCCGCTCGTCCAGCCGCGCAAGCGCTTCGATTGCCGCGTCGCCAAAATCCGACGCGCGGAAGCCCTGCGCCCCGAGCGCCGTCCGAGCCGCGCGCAGAAGCGCCGCCTCGCTGTACGTGCCCATGTCGTAGAGCGCGCGCCCCGGATCGACGGCCTTGCCCGTTTCCAGCGCGATGCGCGCCTTGGGGAAGCAGCCCCGTGCCGACGCCGCCAGCGCAAACGGCCCGCTCAGCCCCGCGCAGAGCCCGCTTTCCGCCAGAATCCGCTCGATTTCCGCGCGCCACGCCTCGCTCTGCGCCTCGTCATAGAGCAGGACGGTCAGCCCGTTTTCGGTATAACGCGAAAAAGGCTTCCTGTTCAGAAGCCCTTCGATTTTTTCGCCCCCGCCTTCAACCGCCAGGCAGCAAATCGCCCGGCGCGCAGGCTGCGCGAGCAGCGCCAGATCGGGATATCGCTTGTCCACCGCCCGCGCCTCCTTTGCCTCACACACGCATCTGAACTTGGGAGAGCACCTCTTCGCCGTTCACAAAGACGGCCTTCGTGCGGCACTGAATGTCGCGCAGCGGGTTGCCCTCAAAGATCGCGATATCCGCGTCCTTGCCGGCCTCAATCGAGCCGACGCGCCCGTCGATCCCCACGACATGCGCCGGATTGATGGTGATCGCGCGCCACGCGGATTCCTCCTTCATGCCCGCCTTCACCGCCAGGCCCGCGCACAGCGGCAGATAGTGCAGCGGGATGACCGGCGCATCCGTGATGATGCAGACCTCCAGCCCCGCGTCGTCCAGAATTCCCGCCGTCGCGAAGCTCTTTTCCTTCAGCTCCTGCTTGGATTTCGAGCCGAACGACGGGCCGACCAGCACTGGCTTGCCCGCCTTGACCAGATGCCGGACGATCAGGTGGCCTTCCGTCACATGGTCCAGCGTGATGTCCACGTCAAATTCCTTCGCGATGCGGATCGCCGTCAGGATGTCGTCCGCGCGGTGGGCGTGCGCCTTGAGCGGAATCTCCTTGCGGAGAACCGGCAGCAGCGCTTCCAGCTTCATGTCGAACGGGCGCGTCTTGGTCGCGTCCTTCTCGGCCTCCTCGATCTCCTTCGCGTAGCGCTGCGCCTTGAAGAGCGTCTCGCGCAGCGTCGCCGCGACGGCCATGCGCGTAACCGGCATCTTGTGGCCGTTCTGGCCGTAAACGCCCTTGGGGTTCTCGCCGAACGCAATCTTCATCGCCGCCGGGTATTTGAGAATCATGTCGTCCACGCAGTCGCCGTACAGCTTCATCGCCACAAACGTGCCGCCCAGCACGTTCGCCGAGCCGGGGCCGGTCACCGCCGTCGTCACGCCGCCGCCAATCGCGTTGCCGAATGCTTCGTCTCGCGGGTTGATGCCGTCGATGGCGCGGATTTCCGGCGTAACCGGGCCGGAATACTCGTTCGTGTCGTTGCCCTCCCAGCGGCTCGCCTCCTCGTGCATGCCGATGTGGCAGTGCGCATCGACAAAGCCCGGCGTGACGATGCAGCCCGCCGCGTCGATGATCTCCGTCCCCGCCGGAACGTCGAGGTTCTGCCCCACCGCGACGATCTTGCTGCCGTCGATGAGAATCTGTCCGTTTTCGATGTCGCCGCCCGTGATCGTCTTGACCAAGCCGCCCTGAATCAGTTTCATGTTTGTGTATCTCCTTTTCTTTTATGGTGCAAATTGAATGTCCACCACCGAGATATCCGCGTCCGTGCCGATGCGCATATCCGGACCGTAAACGCCCACGCCGGACGTGACCACGCTGGTCATGCGCCCCACCGTCTTCAAGCCCGCCGGGTTTTCCCACGCGGTGCGGATCGCGATATTCAGCGGGAAGAACTGGCCGTCGTGCGTGTGGCCGCAGAGCATCACGTCCACGCCTGCATCGGCGTTCTGCCGCAGAAAGCGCGGCTCATGCTCCAGCGAGATCACGAGCCTGTCCGTGTCGATTCCCGCCATCAGCTCGTCGAGGCTCTTGCGCCGCGCCGTGCCGTCGCCCGCGTTTTCGTAGTCCTTGCGGCCGATGACGTAAAAGCTGTCGTCGATCAGCCGCACCTCGTCCGCCAGCATCGTCATGCCGCTTTCGCGGACGAACTGCTCCATCTCCTCGCCGCGCAGCGTGTTTTCCAGCCGCCTGGTGCTGAACCCGCTGAACAGGCGCTCGGATACGTCGTGGTTGCCCCAGCAGGCGTACACGCCCAGCCTGCTTTTCATCGCCCGCAGCGAGGCCTTCACGGCCTCCGGGTCGTCGATGCCCTCCACCGTGTTATCAAAAATATCGCCCGCGACGAGGATGATATCCGCGTCCTGCGCGTTGACCTTTTCCACCATGTCGGCGATGCGCTCCGCGCCGACGCTGTACCCCAGATGCAGATCCGCAATCAGCACCACGCGCAGGCTGTCGCGCCCGCCGCCGTCCTTATCGGTCTGCACAGCGTAATGCTTCACCGTCAGCTCGGATGCGTGGTGAATCCCCATCAGGCAGGTCAGGATGATGCCGAACCATACCGCGCCGCCGAAGATCAGCTTGGGGTTTCCCTTCCGCGCGGTGAGCCTTTCCGTTCGGTGAAACCGCTTGGAAAGCCGCGCCAGCACCTCGATGATGACGTAAGCCGAAAACAGATAGATGAATATGCCGTAAAACCCGAAGGACACGCGCAGAATCAGCTTTCTGGCCGTCCCCTCCGGCAGAATGTGCGCCAGCGGCATCCCCATCGCGAAGACGGAATACACGCCCGCCGTCAGCAGCGAAATCAGCTTCGCCACGCGCTCGGGCAGATTGCGATGCAGAAAGACGGATGTGCGCGCGGCCACGTAGGCGTTGGCCGCCAGATAGCCCGCCAGCACGAAAAACGAACTGATTCGCATTAAACGAAAGCCTCCTCGTCAAGGCGAATCCGAGCGTCGTCCGTCTTGTAAACCACCTCGTCCGTGATGCCCTCGCCCTCGTTGGGATGAAAATGAGAATACGCCTGATCGACGCAGAACAGCGCGATCAGCGCGGCGCACAGCCCGATCAGCACGCTGTGCCTGACCTTGTGCAGCAGGTTGTCAAACAGCGGCGCAACGCCGTAGACAACCGCCATGCCGCCCAGGCCGAAGACCAGCAGCCCCTCCGCGCAGATGCGCCCGTGCAGGTTGAGGAAATAGCCCGCGTAATCCCACCAGCGGCGGTCGTACACGGTTTCCAGATAATACGCGGTGAAGTATTCGACCACGCCGCAGACAACCACCGTCGCCCAAAACTCAAGCCACGGCTTGTCGCGCAGCTTGTAGAGCGTCAGCAGCACCAGCACGCCGCCCGTGCCGTAAATCGGCAGCCACGGCCCGTGGAGCACGCCGCGGTTGACGAACGTGCCCTCCGAAAGCAGATGCAGCACGACCTCCCAGCACCAGCCGATGATCGAAAACAGGAAGAACAGCAGCACCAGCGTCGTCACCGGGTATTTGCGGGTGAACAGCGCCGGTTCGTGATCCTTGTGCTCATATTGCAGCAGCGGGCTGAGCCGAATCGGATAGGAGAGCCCCTGCTCGCAGCGGCGCATGTAGCGCAGGCGGTATTCGCGATCCTGAATCTTTTCGCGCGCGACGTCCTGCGGGTTGACGAACAGCGTCACGCCGAGACATTCGCCGAAAAAGCGGGTCACCTTATTGCCGTATACGCGCGCGGGCAGCTTTTCCGCCGGTCTGCCCAGATCGTTGTAGGCGCGGCGCAGCGTCTTTGCGCCGGCCTTTTCAAACAGATAGGTGTCGCGCAGCGCCTGCGCCTCGCCCTCCGCCTTGACCTGCGCGCGCACGGCGGCGTAAAACTCGCACCGCGCGGCGCTCAGGTATGCGCTGGAATAAAACAGGCTGCTCAGGCCGAACGTCGCAAGGCTCAGAAGGTGCCACGGCACGAAGGAAAGCTCCAACAGGAAGCACTCCCACTTGTGGCCGTTCATCATCTTTCGGGACAGCGCGATCGCGTCCCCGCCCTTCATGGTCGGGTTCTCCGCCAGAATGAAGCCGCAGAGATAATACGAAAACGTCTTGATTGCGCCGCCGATGATCGTCAGCCACCAAAGCCCCCGCTGGACGGCCACGCGCAGCAGCGCCAGCGACGTGCGCCCCCAGCAGCGCGCGCTGTGCAGATAGAGCGCGCGATACGGCGGCACTTCCTCATAGACGCGCATCTCCATAAACAGGCGGCGCAGGATCACGACGAACGTGTGGGTAACCAGCACCCAATATGTCATCGAAACCAGGCTGCTCACCACAATGCCGAAGGACTGCCAGAACTCGCTCGATCCGGCCAGCGACATGATGGTGTTGTTCACAATGTTTTGAAGGGAACCGTCCGCAATCTTGTTGACGGCTATCGCAAACACGCCCCGGCTGTTCGCCGCCGCGCCCGGCCGCCCGAAGGACGCGAGGAAATTCGAAATCACGTCCCATTTCTGCCGGGTAAAATGCAGGCTTTCCAGCGAGCCGGTGAATTCCGTGCCCAAAAACGCCGCGACCAGACAGACCATAATCGCCATCCAGTAATGGCTGAACACGGTCTTGCGCGCCGCGCGCTTCCAATCCCGGCGCGCGCCGCGGCCAAAGGCGGCATAAACCCTTTGTTCCTTCTTTTGTTCCTTCCTTTGCTCCATACGCATCGCTCTCCCATCCGTATACAGAAACCATTATACCATAAAAAGGCGATTGCACAACTGTTTTCGGCGGACATACGGGCATATAAAGGGGCATATAAAAGGAGAACCGCCCGAAAAGGAACGATTCTCCCTGATTTTGTTTTCGCGCAAGGCGTTATTCCGCCGCCAGCGACGGCACAAAGTTATTCCACGTATTGAATTCGCCGCGGCTGCTGTTGTAGCGCAGGGTGCTGGTGTTGGCGATCATGTACCAGGTCAGTTCGTCATACATCGTGTCGCAGTCGGCCAGCGCCTTTTCCTGCTTCTCCACGGTGTACTCGGTCAGGTATTCGGCGGCCTTCGCCGGGTCTTCGGCGTAGAGCTTCGCCGTTTCAGCCAGCACGGCCGGATATTCCGCCACCAGCGCGTCCTCCACGCTCTTCCAGTAAGCGCGAACGCCGGTGCCGTAGTGCTCGCGATCCTGCTCGCTCAGGGCGCACAGGCGCTTGAAGTGGGTGTGCGCATAGCTCAGATCGTAGCCGTAGCTGTCGGACGTGAAGCCCTCCGGCGTATGGTCGAACATCTCGGCCACGTCGGTCACGAGGTTGGAGAGCGGCAGATAGACGGAATGCTCCGCGTTCGCCAGCGTCGTCCACGTCACGGCGGACATGGCGGCGGGCAGATCGTCATAAATCTCGATGGCCGAGCAGTTCACCTGACGCTCGATGCCGATCACGCGGATATCCGGGCGGCCGGTCTCCTCCGGATCCCACTGCGTCCCCTCAAAGCGGGAGCGGGTCAGTTCGAAGATGTCGCTCAGGCTGACCTTTTCATCCGGCTGATAGAACAGCGGATAGCGGGTCGTCATCGCGTAATCCTCCGCGGTGGACGGCGCCAGCAGCTCGTGGCCATACCACGTGCGGCGGTTCGCGCCCGCGTTCAGGTTGCGCGCGCCGACATAGGTTGCGAACAGATCGACGTTGCCCGCTTCATCGAGCACGGTCTGACCCGCGGCCTCCGGCACGGAGAACAGCCCTTCGGAATGGAGCAGACTTTCGCCCTCCACATAATCCGCAACAGAGCCGAGCATGCTCTCGTTGCCAAACACGGCGACAGCGTCCTCCGGCATCTTCACGGCGCACCACTGATGGCCGGAATAGCTCTCCAGATACCACGCCTCCTGCTGGTCGGCGATCATAAACGTGTTGGATTCGGAGCTGCCGTAGGTTTCCATGATCTTGCCGTAGTTTTCAACCGCTTCGCGCGCCGTAGCGGAAACCGCCGCAATATAGCCGCTGATCCACGTCTCGGACGCGCCGTCCTCCACATACGGATCGGCCGCCTTCATCGCGTCGCTGATGTAGGTCGTCACCGAGCCGGTCATGGTCACGCCCATCTCGTTGGCCACGGCGCTATCCCACAAGCCCTCGATGAACGGCGTAGAGGTGTACTGGTAGGTCATATCCGGCAGCGGCACTTCGTTCGCGCCGACGGTCACGGTGCGCCCCGGTTCCTCGCTGTGCGGATAGACGACCTGCTTCGCCTGCGCGGTGTTCCACGCATCGACGGTGTGGCCGATAATGGTATGGCCGCTGGCGCTGGCCTGCTTGCCGACATAGTAGCCGGTGCAGGCGAGTGCGCCGGAGCTGGAGAGGGTCATGGCGGCTGTCACCGCGAGACAGGCCGCGCGTTTGAAGAGCTTGTTCATTCGCAATTCCTCCGTATGACGATTTGTCATCTTCCTTTTAGGCTGAACGTGCGATTCGCCCAGTCGGTTTCAAAGGATTTGCGGCTATTATACAGCCGTTTCCGGCGTTTTTCAAGCGCATTTTTTGCGGAAATACATGAAAGAAATGATTACCCACCGTCTTCATCGGGAAATCTGTTCACTTTATCGGACAACGCCCACATTGCAGTTGTCATTTTGTAAATATCGACGCGGGATGAGCCCGCCTTCACCTCCGCCGAAGTCTGAAAAACATTCAAGTTCTGCGCACGCGGGCGATTTTGCACAGTTTGCCTACACGCAAAAAAGACCTCCCTCTCAGAGGGAGGTGGCTGCCGAAGGCAGACGGAAGGAGTAAAAAAGGCAGACGGAAGGAGTTAAAAAGGCAGACGGAAGGCGTTTTATTCCACCGGCTTGGCGCCCTGAAGGAACGCGCAGTAGCCGCGATAGCCCTCATAGAGATCGACCTTGCTGATGACCTCATACGGCGCGTGCATGCTCAGCACAGGAATACCGGAGTCGATCACGTTCATGCCGTACTTGGCGCACAGGTAGGCGATCGTTCCGCCGCCGCCGAGATCGACGCGGCCCAGTTCCGCCGTCTGGAACGCCACGCCCGCGTCATCCATGATCTTTCGGAGGCTGGCCATAAATTCCGGGTTCGCGTCGTTGCTGCCGGACTTGCCGCGGCTGCCGGTGAACTTGTTGAAGCAGATGCCGCGGCCGAGGAACGCGCTGTTCTTCTTTTCAAACGCGCTGGCGAAATTCGGGTCGTAGCCCGCGCTCACGTCGCTGGAGAGCATGCGGCTGTTGCGCAGGCAGCGGCGCACGGCCAGCTCGCAGTAATCCGCCGTGCAGGCGTACAGCTCGGCGACGGTGTTTTCCAGATAGTGGGAGGCCATGCCCGTCGCGCCGACGCTGCCGATCTCCTCCTTATCGGTGACGATGCAGCAGAGGGTGTATTCCGGCGTGCCCTCGTAATCGAGCACCGCCATCATCGACGGATACGCGCAGACGCGGTCGTCGTGGCCGTAGGCCAGAATCATGCTGCGGTCAAAGCCCATATCGCGCGCCTTGCCCGCCGGAACGATCTCAAGCTCTGCGGAGAGGAAATCCTCTTCCTCCATGTCATAATATTGTTTCAGAAGATTGATTACATTTGCTTTTACAGCCTCTTTTTCCTTTTCTTCTAATGTTTCATCCTGCTCAATCGGGCGGCTTCCGATCAGAAGATCAAGCTTCTCTCCTTCTACAACCGTTGCAGCCTTTTTCTCCATCTGTTTCGACGCGAGATGGATCAGCAAATCCGTGATAACAAAGACCGGATCATCTTCTTTTTCACCGATGCTCACCTGAACTGTTGTACCATCTTTCTTTGCGATCACTCCATGAAGGGCAAGTGGAAGTGTCACCCACTGATATTTCTTCACACCGCCATAATAATGAGTATCCAGATAAGCAAGGTCTGTATCCTCATACAGCGGATTCTGCTTCACATCCAGCCTCGGTGAGTCAATATGTGCACAGAGAATGCTCATGCCTCCGGAAAGTTCTTCATATCCTACATGAAACAGAGCAATAATCTTCTTCATTCCTACCGCATAAACCTTATCACCGGCTTTGATCTTCTCGCCTTTTTTGATCTTGGACTCAAGGGATTCGTATCCGGCAGCTTCTGCTTCCTTCACGATCTCTGCGACACATTCACGCTCTGTTTTTCCTTTATCCAGAAATTCTCTGTAGGCTTTCGCAAGCTTCTCCATTTCTGCCTCTTCTGCTTCCTTATAAGAAAGCCACGCATTTCTTCTTTCCATTTTAGTGGTCCACCTTTCTTTATAGCTTCCGGCAGCTGCCGTTTCTCATCATATTATCTGCAATCTGTCTACTATTATAGGTCAAACATTTACGAATTTCCACCGCAATTGACATTCTTTACAAAATCTTTATGATTCGTTATAGTAGTTCTTAAGAATTAGCCCTGTATCCAAAATTTTCAGGTATCTCACACACGGAAAGCTTTCTGTTTCACCGTAGACTTTACCTGTATTCTCCAACAGGGCAAAGGAGGAAACAACATGCAAGCATCTGCTCAGCTAAAAGAGCTTCTTCACAGCATCAACCGCAAAAGCTATCCTGCATACAAGTCTCTGCGGGGGGCATACCAGTTTGACCGTTATATTTTATCCATTGACCACGTACAGGGAGATCCTTTTGCCTCTCCGTCTCACATCAGCGTGAAACTTTCCCACCGTGACACCGGATTTCCGGGAGAATATTACAAGGATTCCCTGACCCGCATCACGCTGGGGGATTTCCTGAACCGACAGTTTGAACAGCAGGTAAATCATTATACCTTCCGTGCAAAAGGATCCGGAAAAAGCGGCCTGATTTCCGTCAGTCACTGTGGGCAGGAGGTTCTTGCACGTACCGCCTGCGAGATTACGGAAAAAGGCATCTCTGCCCGGTTTTTTATCGGTTTCCCGGCCAATGGCAGAACCATCAACTCCCCCGAACTGGAAAAAATCCTCTTCGATTTTCTCCCGGTCTGCGTGCATAAAGCGTTCTTTTACCGGAACCTTGATGCCGACCGTCTGAAAGAAGCGATCGAGCTTGCCGAAGACCAGGAATATATCCGCCGGGAACTTGCGAAGCGTTCCCTGGCTGCCTTTGTAAACGATGGGGCCATCCTTCCCAGGGAAAGCGGCATCTCTTCCCGCCCGATGAAAAATTCCGTTCCCTTTGTTTCTCCGGAAAACCTGCGGATTTCCATGGATCTGCCCCACAGAGGAACCATCACAGGCATGGGCATTCCCTGCGGCATCACATTGATCGTAGGCGGCGGCTACCATGGCAAATCTACCTTGCTTAACGCACTGGAACTGGGTATTTACAACCATATTTCCGGTGATGGCCGTGAATACGTCATTACCGATTCCTCTGCCCAGAAGCTCCGCTCTGAGGATGGTCGTTTTATCAAAGACGTAGATATTTCTCTTTTTATCAACGATCTTCCAAACAAAAAAGACACCCTCTGCTTTTCTACAGAGGATGCCAGCGGCAGCACTTCCCAGGCTGCCGGGATCGTGGAAAGTATGGAAGCCGGAAGTAAAGTGTTTCTTCTTGACGAGGACACTTCTGCCACCAACTTTATGGTACGGGATTCCTTCATGCAGCGTGTGATCTGCAGGGAAAAAGAGCCCATCACTCCATTTCTGGAACGTGCACGGGATCTCTATGAAAAGGCAGGGATCTCCACCATTCTGGTTGCAGGAAGTTCCGGAGCATTTTTCCACATTGCGGATACTGTGATCCAGATGGATAATTATCATCCCGTGGATATCACAGAAATTACCGGAAAGCTCTGTCAGGAATATCCTCTCTCAGACGTTGAAACACCTGCGTTCCGTCTGCCGGAAAGCCATCGCATCATGACCAGGTCCAAAGCGGCTCCATCCCGCCACAGCCGTCCCGGACAGCCGGAAAGACTGAAAACCAAAGTTCATGGCAAAGACGGCTTCTCTCTTGGAAAAACCGAAGTAGACCTCCGCTATGTGGAGCAGCTGATCGACTCCGAGCAGACAGCATCTCTGGCATTGCTTCTGAAGTATGCCTGTGAACATCTCATCGACGGAAAACGTACTCTGCCGGAGATCGTCACTTATCTGGATTCCCAGCTGAAAAAACAGGGATTATCATTCTTCTCGGAAGGAAGTTATATTTCATGTGGTTATGCCATGCCCCGGATCCAGGAGATCTATTCCTGTTTCAACCGTTACAGAAGACCGTAACTGCCCTCTGCATCCACACGACCAGTAATCTTAACAAAACAAAAAAACGTTGCCGGTTAACATTGGAAACTTTTATCTCCTCTGTCATCCGGCAACATTTTTCTGTAAATCAAAACCACCGTCCTGTCGGCTCTGTCTTGCCAACGGAACGGTGGTTTATCTTCATACATATTTTAGGGAAAGGAAAGAGTTTTTCTTAAGAGCTTCTGTTCTCTTAAGATGTTTATATCATACAGGATAAATGTGAGAGAAATTTGTACAATTTCTAATAAATTTATAAAATTTATTAAGAAACTACAAAAAACCTTGATTTTAAGTCATTCTTACGAAAGCAATCAGCGTTTTACCCCAATTATTACCCCAATCCGCTCATTTTATTCTAAAAAAGGAGCAGCAGTCATAAAACTGCCACCCCGATAAATCCATTCTCTATCTGCTGCATTTCCTGTTGCTTTGTATTCGGAAGAACATGAGCATATAAGTCCGCAGTCATGGCCAAGCTGCTATGTCCTAAGATTTTCTGTAGCGTCTGCATGTTTCCGCCCTCTTCTATGTACCGTGTTGCGAAGGTATCTCTGAAAGCATGGTGCGTAAACCTCTCGATTTCTATACCCTGCTGCCGGAGCCGCTTTAAAACGTTATCTATAGCAGATGATACCGTGGATGATGCTATTGCCTTAGCTCCATTACTCCCGATAAAGATATTACTATCCATCTTTCTCGCATGGATTTCCCCATAAACCATGGATATTTTGGTTTTCTGCATCTGCAAGATTTTTTTTATTGTGTCATTCATAGGAATATCGCGATTACTGGTATCTGATTTTGGCAAAGTCTCCTCAATACCGCCGCCCTCTTTCCAGCTCACGGTCTTGTTTACCCGGATCACATTGTTGATATAATCTATATCCTGCCACTTTAAAGCCGTGATCTCATTAAGTCTCATTCCCGTACACAAGGAAAAACAGAAAAACTCATATAACCATTCCGTCTTGGCTTCTTGCATAAACGCCTGCTGCTCTTCTCTGGTTAATGCTCTGTGAATAGTCTCACTCGCTTTTGGCCGGTCATCCTTCCTTAATGGCTTCACACTGGCAGCAGGATTCTTCATAAGAATTTCATCATCAACAGCCGCGTTCAACACTGTTTTCAGCAGCACTATAACGCCATTAGTCATGGATGCACTCAGCTTCTTTGATAAATCCTGCTGCAATTTCACCACTGCACGCTTTTCTATTTTCTGAACCTTAATTTTTCCCAGTACTGGTCTAATATGGTTATTGTACTTCGACCGGTTTATTTTAATGCTGCTGTCCTTGATCGTTCCTCTCCGGGACTTCTCCCATTCATCAAAATATGCGTCCAGTGTTATATTTTTGTTGGAATTATACAGACCTGCCTTAATTTCCTCACGGATCCTGAGCTCATTCTCCGCACATTCCTTTGTGCTACGACCATAGGCACTGTATCTCTTGCCCTCCACGGTAAAACGCTTTTCGAATAAACCATTTTCTTTTTTTCGCATTCCTGATGGTATTCTTGCCATTATATCACCTGTCTTTCTATTGGCAATAGGGCAGCAGTCCGCCGCCCCTGATTGTCTTATTTAATTCCCAGAAAGCTACAAACAAATCTGAAAATTGTATACATTTGGTCATGATCCGCTTTCTCTAACATCTCTATGATTTTCTTTTTATAGTCCATATTAATATCCTCTATTTTTTATTACTCTGGCAATGAATCTATAGAAGAACTCAAGCAGATTATCATCATTTATTTCCTGAAGCATCTGAACAGCTTCTTTCTTGTAATCCATCCTATGCCTCCCTCAGGTAAAGGTACTCTAATAACTTATATACCTGTTTAAATGTCTGTTCTGTTTTGACTTTATCTAACAGTGTGATGATTTTTTTCTTATAATCCATATCTTCACTCCTAACTTCCCATTAATCCATCAATTATTGGGATGACTTAAACGTTCAATTAATACAGCAAAGAATTAAGGAAGCCCAGAATAGAAATCAAATATAGTATATTTATCCAGGCAGCCAGTAGAGCGGCTGTGGTTCCCTGATCCTGAGCCTTGACAGGAGGGAATGCTTATGAGCGATTATGAGATTTTTATGATCATTCTGACGACAGCCAGCTTAATTGTATCTATCCTTACATACACACATAAGAAATAGCCGCCCTGCTCTCTGGTAAAGAATAGGCGGCTACGTCTTATACATATATCTTGCCAGGACGGGGAACCTTGACTTCCCTTACTGGCTGTCTTGATAAGTATATTATATGCCAGATTCAGGAATTTGTCAATTTCCATTTGCCCACACTCTCATCTGCTGCCGCTTCGCCTATTCAATTTATTGGGATCCTTCTCAGCATTTCCTTTGTGCTTTCCACACTGTTCATTGCTTTGTAATAATCGTCTATTTTTCTTTATTCTACCTTACCCTATACAAATATACCCTCGCACTGTTTCCATCCATTTTCGCCTTGTTTTATGCCTGTACTCTGAACAAATAAAACATTTCATGCTGTACACTGTAAATACCGCATAGCTTCCAGTCGATTCTTGCAGTCCTGGTAAATATCTTTGTAATTACGTCCTGCCGCCATGCCAGTTCTTAAAGTATGCGTTATCAAATGTTCCACCAGCGCCAGGTCATCTAACTGACTTCCGGCAGCAGTTGTCTTGTCAGTGATTCCTACACTCTTATATGCCAGTCTGGTATAATTGCTGTAATAGTGATCTGCGTGAGTGCTTCCCTGCGCTCTGGCATATTCCACAAATTCCTTGATAACATCCGTCTCTGCTCTTCTGGTGGCTCTCTCTTCCTGATCTGCTATCTGATAAGCAGCAGTATTCTTTTCATAAACAAGTCTTTCCATCCGGTTGAACGCATCAATATACTTCCATTTCCAGGCATCCGCTTCTTTTCCAGTAAAACCAAATGCCAGGAACACAAAGCCATCTTTATTCAACAAATACTTTTTATTATATTTTCCGGAAGCATCTTTATACTTAGATGGCTTGATGCACTGAACGCAATTTTGCGTTGAGTCATTTGCCAATAAATTCTCTATTGCTCTAATGACATCTGAATGCCTTTTTCCAAATTTCTCCGCTACCTGTAAACTATCACATACTGCCTGTTCATTTTTAAGATATACTAAATCGTCTATAACAACGCTCCTTTCCGCTCTGCAATTATTTTCAGAGCTATATAAACCAATGCTTCAAGTTTTTTCAAGTTCTATTTCGGAAATAACTGTACTGTTATGGGGCTACATATAAAAAATCTCAACATTTCTCAACAACCATGAGTAAATATGTTATTGCTTTTCGGCTATATATGCGGAAATGCAATCTTTTTCCAACATAATGCTGTTTCTCACCGCTTCCTCACCGCTTTAATTCCATTTCTCACGGGTTCGTCACGGCTTTGTGCGGCTTTCCTGCGGCTTCATTATCAATAACAGGGATCCTCAAAATAATGGATGCCCCTTTTTATAACTTTTCACTGCTTCCTCACTGCTTCAATCAGACCAATACCGTAAAAATCAGTAATAACGCATGACCGTAAATGACCGTATTTCTCATAATAGGTCTTTTATTGGGCCGTAGGTTCGGCAGCAGGATTTTTATTAAATACCGGCATCATCTCTTCTCTCTATTTTATCGGCTCATTTAGCCTTTTTATTCCCTTACCCTTACAACTTTACCTTAGTTGCATTACAATTGATTTTTACTCTGTTTTATTCCTGTACTCCTTTATTTTCAGACACATTACGTCTCATCCGTTCTCCCATCTGCTGACGCTGTTCCTCTGTATACTGTTTCGGTGGTGAAATCCGTATCCAAGCTACCGGAACATGAGCACAAATACTTCCGTCCTCATTATCCGCAATAATCTGACAATCATCAGGATGTTTCTCTGACAGCTTGCGGATTACTGACTTATACCGGCCCTGAGAGAATGTTAATGTTGCTTTAGTACCATTAGTCATAAATTCAATTGCATTTTCGTTACATCCATTCATAAAAATCTCCTTTTTGTTTGTGATAGAGTCAGTATATCACTGATAAGGAGGGTTTTGCATAAGATTTTTATATATTTTCTAAAGAAAATTCCTCCTACTTCTTTAATCCATACTTCCTATAACTCTTGTATACAAATGGCAGCAACACAATAAACAATCCAGCATATAAAAAATTAAGGAATGGAATCTGGCAAAATACCATCGTTCCTAGCTGAAATAGTATTGGTGTACGCACTGAATTATAAATATTTGTCAATATCGTTGGCATCAGATGAAAGAAACCCGAAAAGGATGACAAAGCTCTTTCCATAAACGGCATCATACAAAGTAATATAAATGGAATGCAAACCGCCAAATTAGGTGTATGCATTTTCGCTGTTACCAACATAACTAATGCCGTGCAGAACATTGCTGCAACATAACCACTCACCAATATCAAAAGGTAATATTCTCCAAATGTTAAAATATAAATACTATAGGGATCATCAATCTGATATGGTGTAAAGAAACCACTTGTTCCCATAACAGAAAATGCAATCAATGACAGAATACTTACCCCAACCCAATAAACGATGGTAGCCACAAGCACTCCCGCAAGAATTTTATTCTTCACTGCTTTTGATCTGCCATATTTGGATGCGAAAAAGATATCTTCTGCACCCGGGCGAAATTCTGCCGAAAAGATACCTGCTGTCAAAAATCCAATAACCACTGCCAGCAAAAGCAGATAGGTCTGTGCATACATTGTCATTGTTTCCCATGCCTCTTTACCTTCATAATTGAATAAAACATTCCCAGTCTGTCGGACTATAGAAGTCCGACAGACGGATTAGTATCCTTTCTTGGACGCCCTCTTGGGCGTTTGGTTTTTGACACTTCGGGTTCTTTTTTCTTACGTCCCCGCTTCTTTGGTTCAGGCTTAGGGACGGGTTCTGAAAGACCGAGTGCCTCGAGTTCTTCAAAAACGATCTGCAGTGTATGAACCCAGTAGCCATCATCTGTTTTTGGCTTCTGAGGTGCATCGGCCTTTCGCCATGCACTTGACAGATCATCCATCAGATCGCCGTAGCTCATCTTATTTAGGAGACCGGCCCTGGTGGCTTTACGGATAATCCGGCACGTCATTACTGTAGTGATGAAATTTACGAATTCTGACCCGATAACAGAGAAATCACCCTGGACATTTGTCTTGTCAAGACAGTCATCACTTTTGTATCGGTTAAATACAAGTTCAAGCAGCCATCTGTCATCGTAACACTGGTATGCGGTTTTAGGATCAAGATCCTGATCACTCTCAAAAACGATCACGCCGAATAATGAAGACTTTTTGCTGTATTTCTCGGGCTCAAAGGTTTTTTGGTTTTCAGCCTTTGTCAGGTAATCAGCTTCTTCAATGGCTGCTTTTCTGGCATCTCTGTAGGAGTAGAGAAAACGCCCACCCTTGATCTGCTTTTTCTTATAAACGACATGACCTTCAATGCCTTCAAGAACACTCTCAAAAGACAGCATGTCATTATCGGAGATCCGAAGATCATTTCTTTTGATCGGTGTCAGGAAGTGGAGTTCCGGTCGTTCGGCCAGTTCCTCTTTGATCTTGCTGGGTGGAAATCCCTTATCGGCAACGATGATTCCTTTTCGGATGTCATTATCACGGATAAATGCAGAATACGAACTCGCATCGATGCTGTTACCCGGAAAGACTTCGGCACACACAGGTTCCATCTGTTCTATGTCATAAGCATACAATACGGATACTTCACTGCAGCCTCGGGTTCTGGCCTTGTAAGAATATGCAGAAAGATCATTCACGATACTGGTATTCTGTTTTAACGTTCCATCGATGGCGATATGATGATCTTCGGCAACAGATGAAATACGCAGATGATAGAAGTCCTTCCGCTTGTTTCCGTCCTGTCCGATACGCTGAAGCAGATTTCCAAGAGTGTTCTTTGACATGGCAGCGCCGGGATAATCCTTGCAGACGAATGTTCTACGGTAATGGGTAGCCATTCTTCCAAGAGTGATCTTGGGCTTGATGACACGAAGAGTCGCAATGGACATGATGCTGTATGCTTCGTTTGACGGATAGATCTTCAAAAGATCTGAGAGCAGATCAGCCGAAACTGATTTTACGAGAGCAGAAGCTCCGTAAGAAAGCATATCTGGTCCATCTGAGGCTGTGCTGTCAGTCAAAGGCACATATTTGTAATCAATGATGTGTCCGATGACTTTTCCGTTCCTGGGTTGCGGGTTACCACCCGGAATATATTTTGAAGATGCCCGCTGGCGGACTGCATAACGCTTCGGGCTGTTGGTTCCACTGTCATCAACAATCGTATTGACAGGTCTTGGAACTGCTCTGATTTCTGCCGGAACTGCCATAAAAATACCTCCTATATATAGTCCTATTATAACATATTCGGACTATATAGTACATATTTTTATGATAAATTTTGCAAAGAAATATGCCTGCAGAAACGATATAACTCGCCAGGCATAGCTTAAAATGGGGATTCTTCTCCTGATGAAAAGCAAAAATCTGGTATAAATCAAAGGAAACCGTATTTTCGGACTATCTTGCTATAGTCCGAAATGTTGGGAATGTTTTAGTTAAACATTTTGGAAAGTAATTTAACAAAAGGGCCGATTCTTAAGACCCTGATAAAGCTGGCGAT
>ERZ825324.2366-NODE-2366-length-19749-cov-4.651112_pt1 | contig 19749 bp, 19 predicted proteins | sample MGYA00519859_ERZ825324 | MGnify/ENA primary metagenome ERZ825324 (study PRJEB31778, sample SAMEA3449198) | human gut metagenome | biome: human gut; feature: human-associated habitat; material: faeces | place: United Kingdom | collected 2010/2012 ... | reverse complement strand
CGGACGCTCTAGCCAGTTGAGCCACCTCGCCATGTATCGCTTCAAGCTTGTTTACCGGAGCGACTTGGATATAATATCATCCTCTCCATATATTGTCAACACTTTTTTGCAAGTTTTTTAAAAAAATTCCATTTTTTGTTTTACATCCGCTTTTTTCATGGGTTTTTCATTTATGTCAAAGCTTCAAATTTAGGCTGAGCCTCTATAATATCCTCAAGCGGTGTCCATGAAAACAGATCTTCCTTTTTGTTATTTTTCTTTTTTGCATCCTCCGCAGTCTGAGGAAGTCTGTTATAGCCCGATGTTTTTTTATATTCGCTTGCAGATCTTTGAAGTGCCGTTATAGCATATTCTTTGTACGGATCATTTTTTGACACACCCGAAATAGAAAAGTAAATAATATCGTTTGCTTCTTCCTTGCTCGTAGCATTTTTCAGTTTTTCTTCCATCGCATTTACCATTGCACGTATTCTTTTATACTGCTGATAAAGCTGCGGATTAGTCTGTTTCAGATAGTCTTCCTCCTCTTTTGTCAGCTTTCTGCCCGCTTTTAGTTTTGCCTGTATCTTTTCATCCATTTTCTGTTTTTCTTCTTCCTGCATATCCGATTCCGGCATTTTCATTGTTTCCAATACATAATTTGCTATCTGCCCTTTTCCCATAGCATTTGTTGTTTTATCCGTCTCATTTGTTTTTGCATAATTGCAGATCAGAACATCCTTCATAATAGCCGCCTCCATAAATATACTGATATATTTTTTATCGTCATACAAGCGGTTCTATCTTACATGTATAATTGCAAAAAATGTTAAAACAAACAGATCTTCCAATATCTTTTCAAGTTTTATACCGAGTCGCTATCTTCTTCACATATAAATCCATAACCTTTTTGGAATTACATTTATAGCTGGATTAAAGTCATAACTATCGGTTGATGTATTAATTGATGTATTAATAGTTAATTTATTTTCGTTTGCATAGTAATCAATGGTTTTTATATCGTTAACTGCTATATAATCTTTTGTGCTTATGGTTTCCGTTTCTGGGATAGGTGTGATTGTTACTGTTTTTTCTGTAGGTGTTGTAATTTTTCCTATAAAAAATGCACCCATTACGAGTGCTGTTGTTGTGATGATGTGTTTAATTGTGTTTGTTTTCATGATCTTTCCTCCTTTTGGTTTGCGTTTTTGGGGTTATTTTGGGGTATAAAAATAGCACCTAACAGATTTCATTTCCGTTAGATGCCATTAATATATCGGATTATTTATGATTTACCTTCGCCTACAAAAGCAGTAATGTAGGCTATTTCCGTAACGTCTGCATTGGTACAAATTCAATTTTTAATTGCATTCCCAATCCAGAAGCAAGTTTCTTTAATAATTTTAAACTTGGGTTTCTTGTTCCATTTTCAAGTTTACTTATATCTGCCTGATCAATTCCTGTACGTGCAGCCAATTCCTTTTGTGTTAAATTCTGTTCAATCCGTGCATCAATCATAGCACGGATGACATCCATTTCTGGCTGAATGTCATCCCACTCTTTTTTAAATTCAGGATCTTTTAATTGTTCCTGTAAATAATCATCGAATTTCATATTATTCACCATTCCTTTCTATAAAGTCTTTTCTGTACTTTTTCGCTTTTTCAATTTCACTTGGCGGTGTCTTTTGTGCTTTCTTAACAAACCCATGCGTTAATATTGTTCTCCCTTGATAATAGAAAAATATAATACTCTTGAAATATCTGTTCCTACTTTTGCACGTAGTTCAAAAATTCCATCTCCTAATGGTTTACTGTAAGGTTCTCTTAGTTGATTGCCTTTTTCTTCCAGAAGTTTGATTTCCATTGAGAATTTTGCACGCATTTTGTCATCAAGACTGTCCAGAAATTCTTTTACAGGAATTTCATCTCCATTTTCGTAAAATTCTGTTTTAAATTCACTCATAAATTTTCTCCGATGTACTTTCTATATAAGTATAATATGGCAATTTTCCCATATTGTCAAACAAAAATATCATCTACATTTTCGCTTCAATGCTATAATCTTTTATATATCTCTTTTAATTTTCGCCTGCGTTTCCTTCGTCTACGTAGTTCTCTTTTATAACCTTTTATTGCTCACCTATGAGAACATTTAATTTCTTCTGGTGTACAAATTTCTTTTTCAAATTCGTCCCAGGTTGAACCTTTTTGTGAAATTGTATTGTCTTTTTTCTGTTTATCCCATAATTCTTTAAAATCTGGATCGCTTTGCCTTCTCTTCTTTAAAAACTCAAATTGTACTAAATTAAATACAATTCAAAATGACATAAAAAAAGAACGTGTAATACGTTCGAATATATTCACAATGTTTAGTTTGGCACTTATGCTTTTCTCCTTTCATAAGTTCGAAATTATGTTTGAGTACCTTTTTGAGTACCTTTAAAAAATCAAGTGGCTCAAACCAAGTGTTTAAGCCACTTTCAGAGTGGACTAGACGGGAGTCGAACCCGTGTCCGAAATACAATCCCCTGTCCTTCTACGAGTGTAGTTTATTATTTAACATTCCCTCTGCCGACCGAAAACAAACATCCTGCCGGTTTTAGTAGCTTCATGATACGCCCATATGCTCAAAGCTTTGCATAAGTCGTTTCCCACATAGTCGAAGCCTGGATCCTAAGGTGTGAGTGCCCTAGGTCAGACTGCTGCAACTAGGCAGCGTATGCTAAATTATCTTCAGCGTTTAATTTTAATTTGGCCATTTAACGCATCGCCATACGACTCGCTTCTCCAGCTGCATGTACCCCGTCGAAACCTTTACTAGCCCATATTCAATTTTTTTGCGGGGTACATGCAGCTGCGCTCCATGTTCTCCGCTCCGCTTCGGTCCGCCCAAAGCCAAGGTCCACTGGACCTTGTGGGCCCCGTCGAAACCTTTACTAGCCCATATTCATTTTTTGCTAACCAAGATTTCTGATTTTGAAATCTCTCTGTGCCTCTCGCTTTTGATCCTTCTTGGCTATGTCTGCTCTCTTATCATAAAGCTTCTTACCTTTTGCAAGTGCTATCTCTACTTTGACCAGACTTCCCTTAAAGTATACCTCCACCGGCACAATTGTGAAACCCTTTTCCTTCATCTTTGATGAAAGCTTCTCGATTTCCTTCTTGTGGAGCAAAAGCTTTTTAGGTCTGAGTGGATCCTTGTTGAAGATATTTCCCTTCTCATATGGTGTGATATGCATGCCATACAGGATAATCTCACCGTTCTCAATACGGATGAACGACTCCTTTATGCTGCCCTTTCCCATTCGAAGTGACTTCACCTCAGTTCCTGCAAGTGAAATACCGGCTTCGTATTTCTCAAGCAAAAAGTAATCGTGATAGACCTTTTTGTTGTTGGCTATTAATTTCTTTGGTTCCTTAGCCATGTCGGTATCTCCTTTCCTCAAACTGCTTTACAATACTAACACATTTTTTTACAATTGCCAATATATAAAACGCAAATTATTGTAAACCGCTGGTTCACATTTCTGTTTATTTACACTATATAATATATTATGACATCTTTTTCAATAAATCTATCGCACAGCGACCGACAAATAACAGATAATCAAATAAGTATTTTTAATATCATAAAAAATTTCGTCATTATTGTCATATTATTCCGCCGGTTTAAAATCAATTGTACGCATAATTTTGTCAGTACTGTCCACAACAACCTTGATTTTTTGTCCAAGCTTGTATCTCTTATTGGTGGCTGTACCGGCTAGCTCATAGGTATCCTCGTAAAACTCATAGAAATCATCTGTCAGGTCTGTCACGCGCACAAGACCCTCAACTGTATTTGGAAGCTCCACGAAAAAGCCCCACTCCGTGACACCTGATATAACTCCTTCAAAGCATTCACCAATATGATTTGACATGTATTCACATTTTTTAAGCTTGACTGTTTCACGCTCTGCCTCTTCTGCACGTCGTTCGGTCTCACTTGCCTGCTTTGCAACAGCATCGAGTATAGACTCATAGTGCTCCCTGCGGTTATCATTCATCCTGCCGCGGATATTTTCCTTGATGATACGGTGTATCTGCAAATCAGGATATCTGCGGATTGGTGATGTAAAGTGACAATAATAATTTGCCGCCAGTCCAAAATGTCCTGTACATGCTGTTGTATACCTCGCCTGCTTCATAGAGCGCAGTGTCAGTCTGCTTATCAGCGATTCCTCGTCTGTGCCCTCCACCTTCATCAAAAGCTTCTGAAGCTCCTTTGGGTGTACCTCATCAGCTCCAATATGAAGCGTATAGCCAAAATTATTGATAAATGTGGAAAGCTTTGCGATTTTTTCTGAGTCCGGCTTGTCATGTGTTCTGTATACAAAAGGTATTTCCTGCCAGAAATAATCCTCAGCCACAGTTTCATTTGCTATAAGCATAAAATCCTCAATGAGCTTTGTTGCCACATTTCTGTCATACGGCTTTATATCTATCGGATGACCATCTTCATCAAGCACGACTTTAGTCTCCGGAAAGTCAAAGTCTATAGAACCTCGTTTCATTCTCTTTTTGCGTAGAATTGCTGCAAGCTCTGCCATTTTTTCAAACATAGGCACAAGCTCCTTATATTCTTCAATCACAGCGGCATCCTTATCTGCAAGAATCTTTTTTACATTTGTGTATGTCATCCTGCGGTTTGTCTTTATGACTGTCTCTGCAATCTTATGATCGATAACTTCACCCTTTTTATTTATTGTCATAATGCATGAAAGAGCCAGCCTGTCACATCCCTCATTCAAGGAGCATATGCCATTTGAAAGCTCTCTTGGAAGCATCGGAATTACTCTGTCTACAAGATAAACCGATGTTCCTCTCTTAAGAGCCTCCACATCAAGGGCACTGTGCTCCTGCACATAATTCGACACATCTGCTATGTGTACTCCAAGTACATAATTGTCGCCATCCATGTATAAAGACACGGCATCATCAAGATCCTTTGCATCCTCTCCGTCTATCGTGACCATCATCCAGTCGCGTAAATCCATCCTGCCGGCCATATCCGCAGGTGTCACATTCTTTGCCACATTCTGCACCTGATGCATGATTTTCTCCGAAAAATCCACCGGCAGATCATAAGCCTTTACTATAGAAAGAATATCTGTACCCGGGTCATCTATATGTCCGATTATTTCAACGACCTTGCCCTCCGGCTTTTTGCCCTTTTTACCATAGCTTGTGATTTCAACCACTACCTTATGGCCCGACATAGCACCCTTTGAGCGTTCCTTTGGTATGAAAATATCTGTGCCAAATCTGGTATTGTCAGGCACTGCAAAACCAAAATTATCACTTGCCTCATAGGTGCAGACTACCTGCTTCATGCCTCGCTCTATGACGGAAACAACCTTTCCCTCCTTGCGGCGTCCTGTTGTGACAGGTGAGATTGTAATCTCAACAGTGTCCATGTGCATAGCACCATTTACATACTCTGCAGGGATAAAAATATCATCAGGCTCTCCCTCCACAGTGACAAAGCCAAATCCCCTTTGATGCGCTGTGAATACGCCGACTGTCTTTTTAATTTCCGACTTTGAGTATTTGCCGCGCTTTGAGAGTGTTATCCTTCCCTCTGCCTGCAAATCCAAAAGAATCTGTTCAAGCTGTGGTCTGTCCTCTTTTTTTACTCCGAGTACTATACAAAGTTCCTTGATTTTCATCGGAACATACATATCATCACACATAAAGTCATAGACCATCTTTTTTCGTGCTTCATATTTATCTATATTGCTCATTATCTCTCCTTTTCGTTGCCCCATCTGATTTCAAATGCACAGGCTTTAAATAAAATTTCATCATCTGGATGTTGATGCGATAAAAAAGACTGCCGATTTCTCGACAGTCTAAGTATTTACCATATTCCCATATTTAAAGCAATTGATATAATAAAGAAAAGAACAACACATACAATTGTCGCTTTAACCAGACGTCCTTCCTTTGAACGTCCCTTGTTCTTGCCCCAATATGTATCAGCAACTCCGGCGATAGTGCCAAGTCCTGCTGACTTGCCCTCCTGGAAAAGAATAACTATAGTAATTACTAAACTGACGATTATAAATAATACCGATAAAACAATTTTTAAAGTTGCCACGATAAGACCTCCTAATTTCAATTCTAAATAACAGAACTAATATACTACGTTTTTATTGCACAGTCAAGAGTTTTATACTGTATGTAACAGATTTTCACACTTTATGCAATGGCTATCTTGCTCTTACAGTATGGGCACTCCTTTGTGTCCGGCGCTTTTTCCTCTTTGTGTCCAAATCTCTCTCCTGCTGCATTCATAGCCTTTACTATGCAAAATACGATAAGTGCCATGATAAGGAAATTGACTACTGCGGTAAGAAACTTTTCATCACTAGTATCCTTTCTTTTTGCTCTCTTCTTTTGATAATCTAAACCATTTTTAATATTATACATTTTTCCATTTTATTTTACAAGAAAATACATTATAATATAATTAAAAAAAGAAACAACTTTATATTTAGGAGATTTTTATGAAGTGCATACTGTATAAAAAAGCACTTCCACTCATATTATTATCATGCCTTTTGCTTGGTGCATGCGGTAATTCCAAAAATGACAGTGTATCTAAGGAGCCTCTTTCCCATACTTCTACCGAAAAGGGCACCTGGGACTCTGCTCCAAAGGTGCTTACTCCAACTGCCGACGGCACACAAACCTATACATGTGATGTAGCCAGTATCGATGCTTCAAACAGCGGCAGCGGCTATATCATAGTGAATTATCACGGTTCTAATCAAAAGGTCAAGCTTCAGATAACCGGGCCTGACAGTGTCACGTACACCTTTGATCTGCATGGAGGAAATGAAGTGTTTCCTCTGGTTGCTTCAAGTGGTTCGTATACTGTAACCGTGTTTGAAAATGTTGAGGGGACACAATATGCCACCGTGCTGTCGCAGGTGATTTCTGTCTCCATCACCGATGAATTCGGACCGTATCTGTACCCTAACCAGTATGTAAATTTCACTGCCGATTCTCCGGCTGTGAAGGAAGGCAGCTCACTGGCGTACTACTGCAGCAGCGATACTGAGGTCGTGGAAAGTGTATACAATTATATCATTTCAAACTTCAAATACGACTATGACAAGGCTAAAAATGTCAAAAGCGGCTATCTGCCTGATGTGGACAAGGTCTTTACCGAAAATACCGGTATATGCTTTGACTATGCGGCAGTCATGGCCACTATGCTAAGGACTCAGGCTATTCCCACACGTTTAGAGGTAGGATATGCCGGTGAAGAATATCATGCCTGGATCAGTACTTATATAAAGGACAAGGGCTGGATAAACGGCATCATCGAGTTTGATGGTACCTCATGGAACATGCTGGATCCAACATTTGCATCTACCAGTGATTCGCCAAAGAAGTTCATAGCACAAAAAAGTGATTACATTACCAAATACGTCTATTAGGAGGACATAAATGTCTAGAAAATCCAAGATTTTAAGCAATGCAGAGCTTTCTGCCTTCTGTCAGCAGATTTCTCTTATCATAGCAGCCGGGCTTCCTACATACTATGGTGTTTCCATATTATGTGATGAAGCACCTGATAAGCAGACACGTGATCTGCTTGAGCAGATATATAAGCCAATGGAGCTTGGTGCAACGCTTCACAGTGCGCTTAAAGATACAGGATACTTTCCAAAATATATGATAAATATGATACAGCTGGGTGAAGAAACCGGCCGTCTTGAAGAGGTCTTAAACTCACTCTCAAAGTACTATGACCGCGAAGACGAAATAGCTTCAGGCATCAAAAGTGCCGTTGCCTATCCTCTCGTGCTTTCTGCCGTGATGATTGCCGTTATTGTCGTAATGATTGCCAAGGTTTTACCTGTATTCTCACAGATATATGCAGAGCTTGGAAGTGAGCTTACCGGCACCGCTGCCGTACTCATGAAGCTCAGTGAATACATCAACAGATATCTGCTTATCATTATAGCTTTCATGCTCTTTGCCGCACTGTTTCTTTTTATATTTTTTAAGACACGCTTCGGAAAAAAGTTCCTTATGAAAACTGCTCTTTCCATGTCAATCGCATCCAGCCGCTTTGCAAACTGCATGTTTTTAGCACTCTCAAGCGGACTCGACACAGACCGTGGTCTTGATCTGGCACAGGCTCTTGTAAACAATCCTGTCCTTGATTCTAAAATAAATGACTGCCGTAAAAATATATCTAACGGTGAGACATTTTCGGAGGCACTGCTGCACTCCAATATTTTTTCAAAGATGTACTCAAGCTGGATTGCAATCGGCAGCAAAACCGGGTCTATGGACGAGGTCATGCAGCATATATGTACATCCTGTGAGGATGACACAGATGCAAGGCTGTCACGATTCATATCAGTGATTGAACCTGCCATGGTTATCCTGCTTTGTATATTCATTGGCTTCATACTAGTATCATTTTTACTCCCACTGCTTGGAATTATATCAAGCATAGGATAGCTTACGGAGGCACAGTATGCTGTTTTTTGTTCAGAAAAAGAAATCAACCATATGGAAATTCATACCGATTGTGATTTTGGCCGCATGTACCGTTTTGTTTGGTGCTTTCTCTTCAAAGCTGTCAGATGACAATACCAAAAGAAGCAAGAGCACGCTGGAACGCGCCCTCACACGAAGTATCACACAGTGCTATGCTCTTGAGGGAACATACCCTCCGGACATAAATTATCTAACAGACCACTATGGTCTCACATACAACAGCGACTATTATTACATAGACTATCAATACATCGGCTCCAATCTGCGTCCCGATGTGACAATAATAGAGAGGAAATAACCCATGTTCAAGCTAAAATCAAGATCACATCAGGCTGACAGTTTTTTTGTGATGCTGCTGTTTTTTCTTTTTGCGCTGACTGCTTTTATCCTCGTGCTGATTGGCGTAAAGCAATACAAGTCCACTGCCAATGCCATGAATTACAACTACGAGGTACGCACTGTCACATCTTATCTGCGCGAAAAAGTCAGACAGAATGATTCTGACGCTGCAATCAGTGTAGAAACAATAAATGGCACAAAGGCTCTATGTCTGAAAAACACAATAAATGACATCGTGTATAATACCTTCATATACTATTATGGCGGTTCTCTAAGAGAGCTCTATGTACAGGATGGTTCCTCATACAGTCTGGACAGTGGACAAAGGATTGTCGAAATCGGGGGACTTGACATGGCAGAAACCACCGACAAAATGATTACCGTAACTATCACCGATACATCCGGTGGCACTACCGATACCTACTGCTCCGTCAATTCCGACTAATCATCGTCCGACAATAAATGCAGCAATATCACGTACACCGCTCCCCGATATGCCACTCGATGCCACACAAACTTACATACCACAAGGAATAAACCATGATTTCAACAAAGCTTAAACAATCGAAAAACAGAATATTCCTGCTTGAGATTACCATTAATCTGCTGCTTTTTTCAGCTCTTTTGATTGTGGGACTGCTTTTCTTCATAAAGACCCACAAGCTGACAGAAGAAACTCAGGTGCTGCATGAGGCTGTTAATGCATGCAGCAATGCAGCAAGCGCATACGAACAGGAGCATGGCGATTTAAACGCCGTATCATCGCTCTTTGACGGCTCCATCTGTGCAGATGAAAAGCTATTCATTTATCTTGACAAAAGCTATCATCCATGTGATAAGGATGATGCCGCATACAAGGTTATTGTAAGCAGGCTTGGGCAGGATGCCTACGGAGTACAAAAGGCTGACATAGAGTTTATAGCAGCAGACAGCCACTGTGTATACAGCATTACTGCATGCAGCTATACTGCACTTTCCTCTGATGGAAGGACGGTGAGCACCCCATGAAAAAAAGAAGAGAATTTTCAAATTTCGGTTTTTCGACCATCCTGCTTACTTTTTCCATGATATGCATTGTCACGTTCTCGGCACTCGCCTTTGTCACAGCAAACTCCGACTATAAGCTGAGCAAACGCGTTGCTGATAACAACAGCTCGTATTACCGTGCATGCGAAAAGGTATGGGATGAGATATCACAGATTGATGCCATTCTTGCATCCGCCTACGAGGGCAATCCTGATAAAGCAGCATACTATGAGGCCATAAAGACTGCTCTATCAGACAACGATACTGCAATAAATAAAAACCTCGCTGAAAATGAATCAAACGGCAAGGTTACCGGTCTGACCTATACTATCACCTGTACTGTAAGCGATACGCAGACTCTCACTGTAAAGCTTGATATCAACTATCCTGTCCACAGGCAGGATGCTTTTTATAAAATAAAACAATGGAAGCTCAATACCGACACAGCTTTCGAGGAAAATGATACACTAAACTTAATTGGAGGAAACTAAAATGGATGTTAAAAAGATATTAAAAGAAGCGACTGACAACGGAGCATCGGATATTTTCATAGTGGCCGGCCGCCCTCTCACATACAAATCAAAGGGAGTAATGGAGTGCCTCAATGAAATCAGAATGATTCCAAAAGAAACCTTTGAATTTGTCACATCAATCTATGCTCTTGCCGAGAGAGATATTTCAAAATTCGAGGAAACCGGAGATGATGACTTTTCCTTCGCTATACCGGGAGTATCGCGTTACAGAGTGAGCACTTTCAAACAGCGTGGCTCTTACTCTGCTGTCATCCGTGTTATCTCATTCACACTGCCAAAGCCAAGCGATTTACATATACCGGACTCTGTTATGGAGCTTGCGGAAACAAACAACGGCATGGTGCTGGTTACCGGCCCAGCCGGAAGCGGTAAATCTACCACACTAGCATGTATTATTGATCAGATCAACCATGAGAAGGAAGAGCATATTATCACTCTTGAGGATCCGCTTGAGTTTTTACATCGTCATAACAAATGTATTGTGTCACAGCGTGAAATCAACACAGATACAGAAAGCTATCTCACTGCACTTCGCGCCGCACTCCGCCAGAGTCCTGACGTCATATTGCTTGGAGAGATGCGAGACTATGAGACCATCAATACAGCTGTCACAGCAGCTGAAACCGGTCATCTCATATTTTCATCACTCCACACAATTGGTGCCGCAAATACCATTGACCGAATAATCGATGCTTTTCCTGCTTCCCAGCAGCACCAGATAGCCATCCAGCTTGCATCTGTACTGCAGGCTGTTGTCTGCCAGAAGCTTTTACCTGCCACAAACGGTGAGATGGTACCTGCTTTTGAAATCATGGTACTCACGCCTGCAATAAGGAACTTAATCCGTGAAGGCAAGGTCCATCAGATTGACGGTATCATCTACACCTCTGCAGCTGAGAATATGATTGCAATGGATACAAGCATCTTCAATCTGTACAAGGCCGGTGTAATCAGCAAGCATGTGGCAATCAGCGAGGCCACCAATCCTGAAATGATGTCAAAGAGAATTAATTTAAACTAACTTCATACTTGACGGATATATAAAACCCCGGCATATAAACCATGAAACAGGTTTATATGCCGGGGTTTTTCATTTAGATAAATATGTTAAAACAAGCAAATTACCGTTATCTATACTTCGATATTATACGTTAATCTCTGCTTTTACTCCACTCTCGTCCTTATGTGCTTCAAGCACCGGATTAACTACATCACGCAGATATACCTCTACCTGGCGTGGTGCACGTCCCACATAAAGCTCAGGCTTAAGGTTCTTTTCGATATCAGCCTTTGTCAGTCCGAATGCAGGATCTGCAGCAATTAAGTCTACGAGGTTATTTTCTTTTCCCTCTTCCTTTACTGTCTTTCCTGCCTGCATTGAGAGCTGTCTGATCTTCTCATGGAGCTCCTGACGATTTCCGCCGTTCTTCACAGCATCCATCATGATGTTCTCTGTTGCCATGAATGGTATCTCTGCCATAAAGTGCTTTTCAATAACCTTTGGATATACTACCAGTCCATCCACCACATTGAGGCAGAGGTCAAGTATTCCGTCTATTGCAAGGAAGCCCTCAGGTATTGAAAGACGCTTGTTTGCTGAATCGTCAAGTGTTCTCTCAAACCACTGTGTAGCCGAGGTAATTGCAGGATTCATTACATCTGCAAGAACATATCTTGAAAGAGATGCTATTCTCTCACTTCTCATAGGATTTCTCTTGTATGCCATGGCTGATGAACCTATCTGATTCTTCTCAAACGGCTCCTCTACTTCCTTAAGATGCTGGAGCAGTCTGATATCGTTTGACATCTTTGTAGCCGATGCAGCAATGCCTGCGAGCACATTTACTACTCTCGTATCTACCTTACGGGAATATGTCTGGCCTGACACCGGATAACAATCCTTAAAGCCCATCTTCTTTGCTATCATCGGATCAATCTTGTCTATTGTCTCATCGTCTCCGTTGAAGAGCTCAAGGAAGCTGGCCTGTGTTCCTGTAGTGCCCTTTGAGCCAAGGAGCTTTAATGTGCCCTGCACATACTCTAAATCCTCGAGATCCAGCATAAACTCATTCAGCCACAGTGTGGCACGCTTTCCAACTGTTGTCGGCTGTGCCGGCTGGAAATGTGTAAATGCAAGAGTTGGCTGATTCTTATACTTATCAGCAAAGTTTGCAAGCTCTGCAATAACACTTATAAGCTTTTTGTGAACGAGCTTTAATGCTTCATTCATGATGATAATATCTGTATTGTCACCTACATAGCATGAGGTTGCTCCAAGATGTATAATTCCTGCTGCCTTAGGGCACTGCTGTCCATATGCATAGACATGGCTCATTACATCGTGACGCACAAGCTTCTCACGCTCCTTTGCCACATCATAATTGATGTCATCCACATGTGCCTTTAATTCATCAATCTGTTCCTGTGTGATAACCGGCTTGCCATCCTGTGAAAGCCCAAGCTCCATCTCAGTCTCTGCAAGAGCAATCCAGAGCTTTCTCCAAGTGGTAAATTTCATATCCTGCGAAAAAATATACTGCATCTCTTTGCTGGCATAGCGCTCAGAAAGAGGACTTGTGTATCTGTCTGTACTCATATTCTCTCCTTTATTAGCGATTAAGCATTTTTCTCTCGAGGTCTATTTCTTTATCAAAATACTCGCCTCTGATATCATCCTTTGGTGGCTCCATCGGATATTTTCCTGTGAAACAGCCCATGCAGATTGGCAATCCCTCTACCATCTCATGAAGTCTGTCAATTCCAAGGTAGCCTAAAGAATCTGCACCTATAATCTGTCTGATATCCTCAATAGTCCTGTTGTAAGCGATAAGCTGCTCTCTTGCAGGAATATCTGTACCGAAATAGCAAGGCCATAAGAATGGCGGTGAACTGATACGCACATGCACCTCTGTGGCACCCGCCTCTCTTAACATACGCACTATTCTGTCTGAGGTTGTTCCTCGCACAATTGAATCATCAATCATAACAACTCTCTTGCCCTTAACAGCCTCCTTTAATACATTGAGCTTTATCTGCACGCTTGATTCACGGCTTGACTGCTTAGGCTTGATAAATGTCCTGCCGACATAACCGTTCTTGACAAATGCTGTGCCATATGGAATGCCCGACTCAAGTGAATAACCAAGAGCAGCGGCATTTCCTGACTCCGGTACTCCTGTCACGATATCAGCCTCAACCGGTGAATCCATTGCAAGGAATCTGCCAGCCTTGATACGGCTGCTATACACGCTTACTCCGTCAATATGGCTGTCAGGTCTTGCGAAATAAATGTATTCAAACACGCATCTGGCCTGTTTTTCAGGGGCAAGTGCCATAGTCATATCAGACTCAATGCCCTTTTCAGGAGTGATGGTGATAACCTCTCCCGGCTCTATATCCCTGACAAACTCTGCACCGATTGTATCAAGTGCACAGGTCTCGGATGTAACGATATATGCATTGTCTCTTTTTCCGATGCAAAGAGGCTTAAAACCAAATGGGTCTCTGGCTGCAATAAGCTTTCTCGGGCTCTCAACCACAAGTGCATAGGCTCCCTTAAGCTTCTGGCAGGCACGTCTGACCGCCTCCTCCGCTGTTTTTGAGTTAAGACGCTCTCTGGCGATATGATAAGCTATAACCTCAGAGTCGATTGTGGTCTGGAAAATTGCTCCTGTATACTCAAGCTCCTTGCGAAGCTCCTTTGCGTTAATGAGGTTTCCGTTGTGTGCCATGGCAAGTGTGCCCTTGACATAATTTAATACGAGAGGCTGTGCATTCTCACGTGTTGATGAGCCTGCTGTTGAATAGCGCACATGTCCCACTCCGATATCACCCTTCATAGGCTCTAAAATATCAGGAGTAAATACCTCATTTACAAGGCCCATACCCTTGTGTGTGGTCACCTTTCCCTTTGGTCCGTGTGTATCACTCACTGCAATACCACAGCTTTCCTGTCCTCTGTGCTGAAGCGCAAAAAGGCCATAATAGATAGTGGATGCGACATTTCCTCCATCAAAATCATACATGCCGAACACACCACACTCCTCATGAAGCTCATCAAATACATGGTTATGCTCGTCAATATCAGAACACCTTTTTAATTTTGTACCGGTATGACTTTTTGTATCTATACTAGTATTTATATACTGATTTAAGTTATTGTCCTGGTTCATAATATCTCCGTTTATAATTGCGAAATAGTAACGCGGAATAAATAATATATTAGCGGCTGAATTTGCTTCCTGTAAGAAGCTCAAATGCCTCTTTATATTTCTCTACAGTCTTCACAACAACCTCATCAGGTAAAAGAAGGTCATTGTCCGGATTTGCCTTGAGCCAGTCTCTTACATACTGCTTGTCAAATGAAGGCTGTCCCTGTCCAGGCTTATATCCATCAAGTGGCCAGAAGCGTGAGCTGTCAGGTGTGAGCATCTCATCGGCAAGCACTACCTCACCCTGCTCATTTAAACCAAACTCAAACTTGGTATCTGCGATGATGATGCCCTTTGTAAGAGCATACTCTGCACATTTCTTGTAGAGAGCAATTGTATAATCGCGAATCTTCTCTGCGTACTCTCTGCCCTTCTCAGGATAAATCTTCTCTAATACTTCTACTGATTTTTCGAATGAGATATTTTCATCATGATCTCCAAGATTAGCCTTGGTAGATGGTGTATAAATAGGCTCAGGGAGCTTATCAGACTCAACAAGTCCCTCCGGAAGTCTGATTCCGCAGACTGTACCGTTCTCCTGGTAGCTTGCCCAGCCGCTTCCTGTGATATATCCACGAACTATACACTCGATTGGAAGCATCTCAAGCTTCTTGCAGAGCATGCTGTTTCCGTTGAACCTGTCCTGACCGAAGAACTCCGGCATATCCTTTGCGTCTACTGAAATCATATGGTTAGGAACGACATCCTTTGTGAATTCAAACCAGAACTTAGACATCTGTGTGAGGATGGCTCCCTTGTCTGTAATTTTATTCTTTAAAATATGGTCAAAAGCGGAAATACGATCTGTTGCGACCATAATAAGGCTGTCCCCGTTATCATATACTTCTCTTACTTTTCCTTCTTTGAATGGTTTAAATTCCTGCATGATTGTCCTCCATCTTATGTGTAATTTATTTTACAAATCAAATGCTACCCTTAAATTATATACCAGCTCAATTTGTAAAGTCAACGTATATTATAAGTTTTTTTAAATAATTTTGTACTATTTATAAGCAATTCTTATATTTATTATTATATCTTTAATATATCAAAACAAAAGCTCCGGTTCAAACCCTTTGTCTGCGCCGGAGCCTATATAATACAAATTTTATTTAACGATAAGTGACTTTCCTGTCATCTCTTTTGGCTGTGGAAGTCCCATAATCTCAAGCAGTGTTGGAGCGATATCTGCAAGACATCCGCCCTCACGAAGCTTGTAAGAAGGGTCAGCGTTTACAAGAATGAAAGGAACAGGATTGGTTGTATGAGCTGTATGAGGTTTTCCTGTCTCATAATCAATCATCTTCTCTGCGTTTCCGTGGTCAGCACAGATGAATAATACTCCATCCACATCCTTGATTGCCTGAACTGCATCACCTACGAGTGAATCAACTCTCTCAACAGCCTTTACAGCAGCCGGAATCACACCTGTATGTCCAACCATGTCAGGGTTAGCAAAGTTGATGATAATAACATCATACTTATCTGACTTGATAGCCTCAACAAGATCCATTCCAACCTCAGGAGCGCTCATCTCAGGCTTTAAGTCATATGTTGCAACATCCTTAGGACTATTTACAAGAAGACGTGCCTCATCGATATTCGGCTCCTCTACACCACCATTAAAGAAGAATGTTACGTGTGCATACTTCTCTGTCTCTGCGAGACGAAGCTGTTTCTTACCATTTGCTGCAAGATACTCACCAAATGTATTCTTGATTTCTTCCTTCTCAAAAGCGATAAGCTTGTTAGGAATTGACTCGTCATAATCCTTGAAGCATACAAATGTTGTCTTAAGGAATGGGCGCTCAAAGCCTGTAAACTTATCATCGCAAAATGCTCTTGTCATCTCACGAGCACGGTCCGGACGGAAGTTGAAGAAGATAACAGAATCATTGTCCTTTACAACAGATACCGGTGTGCCATCCTCGTTTGTGATAACTGTAGGAAGCACGAACTCATCTGTTACGTCATTTGCGTATGACTCCTCCATAGCCTTTACAGGGCATGTAGCTTTTACGCCTTCACCCTTAGTGAGTGAATCATAAGCCTTCTGAACACGATCCCAGTTGTTATCTCTGTCCATTGCATAGTAACGTCCTGAAAGAGATGCAATCTTTCCTACACCGATTTCCTTCATCTTGGCGAGAAGCTGCTCGATATAGTCCTTGCCTGATGCAGGAGGTGTATCACGACCATCAAGGAATGCGTGTACATATACTCTGTCAAAATTCTCTTTCTTGCAAAGCTCAAGAAGTCCGTAAAGATGCTCGATATGGCTGTGAACTCCACCATCTGAAAGAAGTCCCCAAAGATGCAGATCAGAGTCATTCTTCTTGCAGTTTTCGATTGCAGAAATTAATACCTTGTTCTTGAAGAAATCACCATCAGCAATTGCCTTTGTGATTCTTGTAAGATCCTGATATATGATACGGCCTGCGCCGATATTCATATGTCCTACCTCAGAGTTTCCCATCTGTCCGTCAGGAAGTCCAACTGCAAGACCTGAAGCTGCGCCCTTTACAAAAGGACACTCTGCCATCAATTTATCCATAACAGGGGTATTTGCCATAGCTATGGCATTTCCCTCTTTGTGGTCACTTAAGCCGTAACCATCAAGTACCATTAATACTACCGGTTTCTTACTCATTTATATTTCCTCTATTCTTCATATGAGGCTTGCAAAATGCTCTATCACAGTGACATATGCAAGCTCACAAAAAATTTCATTACATAATAAATGCCACTAAATGCAGCTAAGCTGGTGAATTTAGTGACATTTAGTTATTGTGATTGTCAAATCAAATATTAAATTATGATTTAATAATTACTTGTAGTTTACGATCTTTCCAAAATCAGCCTTGAGTGAAGCGCCACCAACTAATCCACCGTCGATGTCAGGCTTTGCAAAAAGCTCTGCTGCATTTCCTGCATTTACAGATCCGCCGTACTGGATACGAACTGAATCTGCTGTAGCCTGATCATAGATCTCAGCTACACACTCACGAATTGCACCGCAAACCTCCTGAGCCTGGTCAGAAGTAGCTGTCTTTCCTGTTCCGATTGCCCAGATTGGCTCGTAAGCGATAACCATGTTTGCAACATCTGATGCAGCAACACCTGCGAGATCTGACTTAATCTGAAGTCTGATCCAGTCAAGTGTAACACCGCTCTCTCTCTGCTCAAGTGTCTCACCACAGCAAAGGATTGGTGTAAGTCCAGCCTCGATAGCCTTCTTTACCTTCTTGTTGAGAAGTGCGTCATCCTCTTTGAAGTAATCTCTTCTCTCTGAATGTCCGATGATAACATACTTAACACCTGCATCAAGAAGCATCTCTGCTGAGATTTCTCCTGTGTAAGCCCCCTTCTCCTCGAAGTACATATTCTCTGCTCCAACAGCAACATTTGTACCCTTTAATGCTTCTACAACAGGTACGATGTCGATTGCAGGTACACAGTAAACAACTTCAACATCATCTGAAACTACGAGTGGTTTTAACTCTTCTACTAATTTAACAGCCTGGCTTGGAGTCATGTTCATCTTCCAGTTGCCGGCTACAATTTTCTTTCTTGCCATTTTATATCTCCTTGTATTTGTATACAAATATTTTTTGCCTGCGGCTTAATTTCATTAAGTTGCTTTCGGCTTATTTATCATCAGCACAAGCTACGCCAGGAAGCTCCTTGCCCTCAAGGAACTCAAGGGAAGCACCGCCACCTGTTGAGATGTGGCTCATCTTGTCGCCAAGTCCCATCTGGTTAACTGCTGCAGCTGAATCTCCACCACCGATGATTGTGATAGCATCTGATTTAGCAAGTGCCTCTGCTACTGCAAGTGTACCTGCTGCAAGTGTTGGGTTCTCAAATACACCCATTGGTCCGTTCCATACAACAGTCTTAGCTGATGCAACAGCGTCAGCGAAAAGCTTGCGTGTCTTAGGTCCGATATCACAACCCTCACGGTCTGCAGGCATCTTGTCATAATCATATGTCTCTGTCTCTACAGGAGCATCGATTGGATTTGGGAAATCCTTGATTGTAACTGCATCAACAGGAAGAAGAATCTTCTTTCCAAGTTTCTCTGCTTTTGCAAGCATCTCTTTACAGTAATCAATCTTTGTCTCATCAAGCATTGAGATACCAATCTCATAGCCCTGTGCTTTAAGGAATGTGTATGCCATTCCACCACCGATGATAAGTGTATCAGCCTTCTCGAGGAGGTTGTCGATAACATTGAGCTTGTCAGCAACTTTAGCTCCGCCAAGAATAGCTACGAAAGGACGTACAGGATTCTCTACTGCCTTGCCAAGGAAGTCAATTTCCTTCTGCATAAGGTATCCAACAACAGCTGTATCAACATACTGTGTAACACCTACGTTAGAACAATGCGCTCTGTGAGCTGTACCAAATGCATCATTAACAAATACATCTGCAATAGAAGCTAAATCCTTAGAAAATGCTTCACCATTCTTAGTCTCTTCTGGTCTGAATCTTGTATTTTCAAGAAGAATAACATCTCCATCATTCATTGCAGCAACAGCTGCTCTTGCATTATCGCCTACAACAGTATCATCTGCTGCAAACTTAACTTCCTGACCAAGAAGTTCTGAAAGTCTCTTTGCAACTGGAGCAAGAGAAAATGCAGCATCTGGTCCCTTTGGCTTTCCAAGATGTGAACAAAGAATAACCTTTCCTCCATCAGCAATAAGCTTCTTGATTGTTGGAAGAGCAGCTACAAGTCTTGTTTCATCTGTTATTCTGCTTCCATCTAAAGGTACATTAAAATCGCATCTGCATAATACTCTTTTGCCCTTTACATTGATATCATCAATAGACTTTTTATTAAGCATATTAATATCCTCCATATAATACATAAAATAGCTACATATACAGCTTTATAAAAAACCGGAGAATAGTCATACCATTCTCCGGCAAAAACAATCTAAATGATTAGTTTAATTCAGCGAAGTACTTAATTGTTCTAACCATCTGGCTTGTGTATGAGTTCTCATTATCATACCAAGAAACAACCTGAACCTGGCAGCCACCGTTTGGAAGTTCATTAACCATTGTCTGAGTAGCATCAAATAATGAACC
>ERZ825324.2365-NODE-2365-length-19753-cov-3.418926_pt1 | contig 19753 bp, 14 predicted proteins | sample MGYA00519859_ERZ825324 | MGnify/ENA primary metagenome ERZ825324 (study PRJEB31778, sample SAMEA3449198) | human gut metagenome | biome: human gut; feature: human-associated habitat; material: faeces | place: United Kingdom | collected 2010/2012 ... | reverse complement strand
AACAGACAGATGAGGAATGTCATCAGCAGCAGCGGCAGAAAGCTCTGCAACATAAACCGATATAGACGTTTCACTATCATTCGAATCTGTTTGCTGTGTGTGGGTTCAGTTTCAGTGGTTTATCCGAGGCATTGAAATCGCTGCCTTTTCAAGACTACAAAGGTAAGAAAAAAATTCGGCACTATAGCCTATATATAAAAAGAGGGTGTGTCATAACGGCCCATCTGGGTCGTCGCGCGGCAGCTCAGCCATCCGGATCACGAAGATAAAGCGACAGGCGCTGTGTCACTGTAGGGTGACGCGGCGCCTGGATGTTTTTGCGGGATGGTCAGAGGAGACCGTCCTCGACGTTGACGGCTATGCGCTCTATCAGTGCGTCCTTGCGGTCTTTGTCGGGGCGGTAGTCGCCTTTGAGGTTTACGCCGAAGAAGCGTCCGAATGTCTGCCAGAAGCTTGCGCGGAACGATCCGAGAAATGCCTTGATGATGTTGTAGGAGCTCTGGTCGGTCTCGCGCCGGATGAGCTTGATCAGGAGCTGCGCCTGGCTTTTGGAGAATTTTTTCAGCACGGGTTTGTACTGCTTGAAAATCTCCTTTTCCATCTTTTTGAGGTATTCCTCCCGTTCGCGCTGCGTGGGGAATGTCTCGATATACTCATACGTTTCGAGCAGCGTTGCGCATATGAGCTTTGCGTAAGGGAGCGTTTTCTTGACGTCGCGCACGGTGCGCCAGTAGAACTGTTCTTCCTTTTTGTTTTTGAATTTCAGCGGAGGAAAAACGGTGATCTCGTTGAGAACGATCATTTTTACGTGCTCTCCGTCGATGTCGGTCCAGTAATAGCCTTTGTAGGTGTCGCGCAGCGCCGACGGGTTTTCCACCACCGGGATGTTTACCTCGATGTCGGTCTGTGCTGCGGCAGTCAGCGCCGTGCATATAAAGATAAGATATGTCAGAAGTCGGTGCATACAAGGGGAGATGATGTGTGTCGTGTCAAGGGGCGCACGGCTGCCGTGCGCCGGTCGTGGTAATAACGCTTCAGCGCGGCGTTTCGTTGTGGGGCTGAGGCGGATAATCGAGAGTGTAGTGGAGTCCGCGCGATTCCTTGCGCTCCTTGGCCTGACGCATGATGAGGTAGCCGACGTTGATGATGTTGCGGAGCTCGCAGATGGTGCGCGACACCTTCGACTGCTTGAAAAGGCGCTCTGTCTCCTCGTAAAGTATGTCGAGACGGTTCCATGCGCGGTCAAGACGGAGGTTGGAGCGTACGATGCCCACATAGGCGCTCATGATCTGGCCGACCTCCTTGGCGCTCTGGGTGATGAGCACCATCTCCTCGGGATGCGACGTGCCTTCGTCGTTCCAGAGAGGCACGTCGTCGCGCAGCTCGTATCCTTGGGCGTGGGTCATAGCGTGGCGTGCGGCAGCCTCGGCGTAGACTACTGCCTCGATGAGCGAGTTTGAGGCGAGCCGGTTGCCCCCGTGGAGTCCGGTGCATGAGCATTCGCCTACGGCATAGAGCCTCTTTATGCTCGACTCGGCGTTGGTGTCGACCACGATGCCTCCGCACAGATAGTGGGCTGCCGGAGCCACCGGGATGTAATCTTTTGTGATGTCAATGCCGAGCGAGAGGCATTTGGCGTAGATGTTGGGGAAATGATGGCGCGTCTCCTCGGGATCCTTGTGGGTGACGTCGAGATATACGTGGTCGTAGCCGCCGGCTTTCATCCCCGAGTCGATGGCGCGGGCCACGACGTCGCGTGGCGCCAGTTCGAGCCGCTCGTCATATTTCTCCATGAACCGCTCGCCCGACGGGTTGCGCAGTATCGCTCCGTAGCCGCGCATGGCCTCGGTGATGAGGAAGGAGGGGCGGTCGCCGGGATGGAAGAGGGCGGTGGGATGGAACTGGATGAACTCCATGTCGCGCACGGTGCCCTTGGCGCGGTAGACCATGGCTATGCCGTCGCCCGTGGCCACGAGCGGATTGGTCGTGGTGGTGTATACGGCGCCCACGCCTCCGGTGGCCATGAGGGTCACTCGCGAGAGGAATGTGTCGACCGAGCCGGTGGTCTCGTCGAGCACATAGGCTCCGTAGCATGTGATGTCGGGGGTGCGCCGGGTGACGATCTTTCCGAGATGATGCTGTGTGATGATCTCGATGGCGAAGTGATGCTCGAAGACGTCGATGTCGGCCGACTCCCTGATGCGGCGTATGAGGCTCTGCTGTATCTCGTAGCCGGTGTTGTCGGCGTGATGGAGTATGCGGAATTCGGAGTGGCCTCCTTCGCGGTGCAGGTCAAACGATCCGTCGTCGCGACGGTCGAAATCGACTCCCCATTCGAGCAGCTGGCGGATCTGCTCCGGAGCTTCGGTGACGACTTTCCTGACGGCGACGGGGTCGCTCAGCCAGTCGCCGGCCACCATGGTGTCGTGGATATGCTTGTCGAAGTCGTCGACGCGCAGGTCGGTGACCGACGCCACTCCTCCCTGGGCGAGGGCGGTGTTAGCCTCGTCGAGCGAGCTTTTACATATCAGAGCCACGCGGCCCGTCCGGGCTACTTTGAGGGCGAAACTCATGCCGGCGATACCTCCGCCGATCACCAGATAGTCGTATTTTCTAACCATTGCAATGCGTGAGAATTATTCCTCCCGAAGGTGCCGCGCCGGGCGCGGCAGGAGTTGACGCCGCAAATTTACAAAATTATTCCTTTCGCCGCTCCTCCCGCTGTAAAAGTATCGCGCCGAATGGAGCGGTTTTGCAGAAGGAATGGCAGATGTGGTTTTTTTTGTGAAAAATTAATACGCATGCAGCGAGAAGCATAGGGATGCGAGTGTTGATTTTTCGGAAAAAAGTTGTAACTTCGCGGTGCATAGACATGCGCCTTGCGCACGGTCTGTGCGGCGACAAAACCAAAAAGACTTTCATATCCATCTAAACAAACATAGATTACAGACTTATGAGTAAGGAAAAGAAATTCTTGACTTGTGACGGTAATCAGGCAGCAGCCCACATCTCGTACATGTTTACGGAAGTGGCGGCCATTTACCCGATCACCCCGTCGTCGACTATGGCAGAATACGTCGACGAGTGGGCCGCAGCCGGCCGAAAGAACATCTTCGGCGAGACGGTTCTCGTGCAGGAGATGCAGTCGGAGGGCGGCGCAGCGGGTGCGGTGCACGGCTCTCTGCAGGCAGGCGCTCTGACGACGACCTATACGGCTTCGCAGGGTCTGCTTCTGATGATCCCCAACATGTACAAGATAGCCGGCGAAATGCTTCCGAGCGTGTTCCACGTATCGGCCCGTACAATCGCTTCGCATGCGCTCAGCATCTTCGGTGACCATCAGGATGTGATGGCCACGCGCCAGACAGGCTTCGCCATGCTGGCCGAAGGCTCCGTACAGGAGGTCATGGACCTCTCGGGTGTGGCTCATCTCGCCACGATCAAGTCGCGCATACCGTTCGTCAACTTCTTCGACGGATTCCGCACCTCGCATGAGATACAGAAGATCGAGATGCTCGAACAGGATGACCTGGCTCCGCTGCTCGACCGCGACGCAGTGGCCGCTTTCCGCGAGCGCGCTCTCAACCCCGACGCTCCCGTGGCACGCGGCATGGCCGAGAACGGCGACGTTTTCTTCCAGCACCGCGAATCGAGCAATCCCTACTATGAGGCCGTGCCCGAGATCGTAGAGGACTACATGAAGCAGATCTCAGCCATCACCGGCCGCGAATACCATCTCTTCAACTATTACGGCGATCCTCAGGCAGAGCGCGTCATCATAGCCATGGGCTCGGGCACGCAGGCAGCCCAGGAGGCCGTGGACCATCTGCTGGCCAAGGGCGAGAAAGTGGGCCTCGTAAGCGTCCATCTCTACCGTCCGTTCTCGGCAAAGCATCTGCTGGCCGCCATCCCCGCCACCGCCAAGCGTATCGCCGTGCTCGACCGCACCAAGGAGCCGGGCGCTCCGGGCGAACCGCTCTATCTCGACGTGTGCGAGGTCTACAAGAACCGCGCCGACGCTCCCGCCATCTATGCAGGCCGTTTCGGTCTGGCATCGAAGGATACCACTCCGGCCGACATGATCGCCGTCTACAACAATCTGGCCCTCCCGATGCCCAAGGATCATTTCACCATCGGTATCGTCGACGACGTAAACTTCACATCGCTTCCTCCGGTAGATCCTATCGTGGTGAGCGACACGATGTTCGAGGCCAAGTTCTACGGCCTCGGAGCAGACGGAACAGTGGGCGCCAACAAGAACTCCGTGAAGATCATCGGCGACAACACCGACAAGTATTGTCAGGCCTACTTCGCTTATGACTCGAAGAAGTCGGGCGGCTTTACCTGCTCTCACCTGCGCTTCGGCGACGAGCCCATCCGCTCGACATATCTGGTGACCACCCCCAACTTCGTGGCTTGTCACGTGCAGGCTTACCTGCATCTCTATGACGTCACCCGCGGACTCCGCGACGGCGGCACATTCCTGCTCAACACCATCTGGAAGGGCGAGGAGCTGGCCAAGAACCTCCCCGCCAAGGTCAAGAAATATTTCGCCGACCACAACATCACCGTCTACTATATCAACGCCACCAAGATCGCGCAGGAGATCGGTCTGGGCAACCGCACCAACACCATCCTCCAGAGCGCCTTCTTCCGCATCACCGAGGTTATCCCCGTGGATCTGGCCGTAGAGCAGATGAAGAAATTCATCGTGAAGAGCTATGGCAAGAAGGGTCAGGACGTAGTCGACAAGAACTATGCGGCCGTTGACCGCGGCGGCGAATACGCCAAGCTCGACGTCGATCCGTCGTGGAGCAACCTGCCGGAGGATCCGGAGGTGAAGAATAACGATCCGGAGTTCATCAACAAGCTCGTGCGCCCCATCAACGCACAGGACGGCGACCTGCTGAAGGTATCCGACTTCAAGGGCATCGAGGACGGCACATGGCAGCAGGCAACCGCCCGCTATGAGAAGCGCGGTGTGGCTACTTTCGTGCCCGAATGGATCGCCGACAACTGCATACAGTGCAACAAGTGCGCCTATGTCTGCCCCCATGCCGCTATCCGTCCGTTCGTGCTCGACGAGAAGGAGATGGCAGCGTCGCCTATCGCCGAGGGTCATTCGATCCCCGCAATCGGCAAGACTTTCACCGGCATGCGCTTCGTTCAGGCTGTCGACGTGCTCGACTGTCTGGGTTGCGGCAACTGTGCCGATGTCTGCCCGGGCAAGAAGGGCGAGAAGGCTCTCGTGATGAAGCCTCTCGAAACTCAGCTGGACGTTCAGAAAGAATGGGACTACTGTGTGAAGGAGGTTGCCTCGAAGCAGGATCTGGTCGACGTGAAGGCCAATGTGAAGAACTCACAGTTCGCAATGCCTTACTTCGAATTCTCGGGCGCATGCTCGGGCTGCGGCGAGACTCCTTACGTGAAGCTCATCTCGCAGCTCTTCGGCGACCACGAGATGGTGGCCAACGCTACCGGCTGCTCGTCGATCTATTCAGGCTCCGTTCCCTCGACACCTTACACCGTCAACAAGCAGGGTCATGGCCCGGCATGGGGCAACTCGCTCTTCGAGGACTTCGCTGAGTTCGGTCTTGGCATGTTCATCGCCAACGAGCAGCTCCACCGCCGTCTGACAGAGACGATGAAGGCTGCCACTGCCTGCCCGACATGCAGCCAGGAGATCCACGAGCTCGCACAGCAGTGGCTCGACTCTGCCGACGACGCTGCCGCCACCCGCGCCATCGCCGACAAGCTGATACCTCTCTGCGAGGCATGCGGATGCGACGTATGCAAGACCATCCTTGACCTGAAGCACTATCTCGTGAAGCGTTCACACTGGATCATCGCCGGCGACGGCGCTTCCTACGATATCGGCTTCGGAGGTCTCGACCACGTGCTCGCAAGCGGCAAGAATATCAACGTGCTCGTTGTCGACACAGAGGTCTACTCCAACACCGGCGGCCAGGCTTCGAAGGCCACTCCGCTCGGCGCCATCGCCAAGTTCGCTGCGAGCGGCAAGCGCATCCGCAAGAAGGATCTCGGTCTGATCGCTTCGACCTACGGCTACGTATACTGCGCTCAGATAGCCATGGGCGCCGACCAGGCTCAGACCCTCAAGGCTATCCGCGAGGCCGAGGCCTACGACGGCCCGTCGCTGATCATCGCCTACGCTCCCTGTATCAACCACGGCATCAAGGCCGGCATGGGTCACTCGCAGCTTGAGGAGCAGAAGGCCGTTGAATGCGGCTACTGGCACCTCTGGCGCTACAATCCCGCTCTCGAGGAGTCGGGTCAGAACCCCTTCTCGCTCGACAGCAAGGCTCCCGACTGGGATAAGTTTGAGGACTTCCTCAAGGGCGAGGTGCGCTACGCATCGCTTGCCAAGCAGTATCCCGCCGAGGCCGGCGAGCTCTTCGCAGCAGCGAAGGCCAACGCCCAGTGGCGCTACAACAACTATCGCCGTCTGGCCCAGCAGCAGTGGGGCGTCGATCCCGAGATCGGCAATCTGCCCAAGTGATAGATCCCTCAGCCTGACTGCGCTCCGCCGCAGCCGGCTCTAAAGATAAGGCGGTGAGCCATATGTCCCCAGTCCGGGGGCTATGGCTCACCGCCTCGCTTTATCCCTCCTGAGGGGTTGACTCAATACAGGATGTCTCTATGACAACGATCTGCAAAGCTTTGAGGGGGTATGAAAACATTAAGAATCTTTTCAATAGACCTTTTCAATAGATTGTCAAAGACGAATGAATTATGTGTCTCCTATTGAATGGTTATCAGACATGTTTCATAACTTTGCATATGGAACAACTGCAGGCAAATGAAATAATAATATATCAGCCCGATGAAAATCTGGCTCTTGATGTAAGGGTCGAGGACGAATCTGTATGGCTGACGCAATCACAGATAGTCGAACTATTCAATTCAAGCAAAGCAAATATAAGCGAACATCTAAAACATATTTTTGACTCTGGCGAACTGGCAAAAGAAGCAACTGTTCGGAAATTCCGAACAGTTCGGCTAGAGGGAAATCGCAAGGTGACCAGAAACATAGAATTTTTCAATCTGGATGTCATAATATCTGTTGGATATAGAGTAAATACAGTCCGTGGTATTCAATTTCGCCAATGGGCCAACAAGGTCTTGAAAGAATATCTCCTCCGTGGCTATGCACTCAATCAACGATTGATGCAACTTGAAGATCGCATAGACCGTCGTTTTTCAGAATACGACAGACATCTTTTACAGCTTGATGAGAAAGTGGATTTTTTTGTCCGGAGCTCTATTCAACCAAAGGAAGGCATTTTTTTCGAGGGACAGATTTTCGATGCGTATGCTTTCATTGCCGGATTAATCAGAAAAGCTGATAAACGGATAGCTGTCATCGACAGCTACATTGACGATTCAGTGCTGGTGCAACTGGCAAAACGGAAACCCGGTGTGACCGTGGATATTTACGACGGCAAAATTTCGCCGCAGCTCCGTCAGGATGTAGCCCGTCACAACGCTCAGTATCCGGGTGTCGCGTTGCACGCTTACAAAAAGGCTCACGACCGTTTTCTGATTATTGACGAGGCTGTATATCATATAGGGCATTCGCTCAAAGACCTTGGAAAGAAACTGTTTGCTTTCTCAAAAATGGAGGTGATGACCGGCACTGAATTATTATCCAGATTCTAATGACATGTTTGAAGAGGGAATTCCGCATTTTCACGATCCGCAGTTGGTCGACTATCTAAAGTCGAAGCTATAATCAGGGAATCCTTACCATCTTGATGGATTAGAATTGAAGTCGGGTGTGCGGAAATAGTGCGGATGGTGTGCGGATGTGTGCGGAAACAGTGCGGATGGTGTGCGGAAATAGTGCGGAAGGTGTGCGGAAATAGTGCGGAAGGTGTGCGGATGTGTGCGGAAACAGTGCGGAAGGTGTGCGGAAGGGGTGAGGATTTGGTGGGAAGCGGGAAAATGGCTAACTTTGCGGCGTGATGACGCGGCGGCGCACGAGGGGCCGCAGCGGCAGCGCAACAACTTCGAAGTAAAACCAATATAATAAGTCTTGGATATAGATCCTTTACCAGCCATGGCCGACTCGCTCGCAGCGGTAGTGTCGGCCTTGCAGCTTAGTTTTCCGGCCAATTTCGGCCTCGACCAGATCATAGCCCTGATAGTGGCTGTCGGCGCCCTGATGATCTCCGGCTTCGTGTCGGGCAGTGAAATAGCATTTTTCTCGCTTACACCTGAGCAGTGCGACGAGCTCGATGAGACGCCGCGGGGCAAGAGTGTGCTCGATCTTGTGCGCAATCCGGAGCGGCTTCTTGCCACGATACTGATAGCCAACAATCTGGTCAATGTGACAATAGTCATACTCTGCAATTATGCTCTCGGCCCGGTATTTCAGGGCATGGCGGCGTGGCTCAGCTTCCTGTTGCAGACAGTCATACTGACGTTCCTCATATTGCTGTTCGGCGAGATATTGCCCAAACTGATAGCAAATTCCGACAATATGCGGTGGATCCGCTTCGCTTCGGGCGGTGTGCGGCTTATGATGGCGGTTTTCCGGCCCATCTCGTCGCTGCTGGTCAGGGGGTCGACGATCGTCAACAAGGTAGTGGTGAAGAAGGAGAGCGACGTGACGGCCGAGGAGCTGTCGAAAGCTCTTGAGATCACTGACGTGAAGGCCGGCGACGAAAAGGAGATGCTAGAAGGCATACTCCGCTTCGGCGACAAGACGGCCAACGAGGTGATGACCCCGCGCGTCGACATGACTTGCGTCGACCTTTCGTTGACTTTCGATGAGGTAATGGCCACGGTAGTGGAGTCGGGCTATTCGCGACTGCCGGCCTGCGACGGCTCGCAGGACGACATCAAGGGGGTGCTCTATGCGCGCGACCTTCTCCCCTATATCGGCAAGGCCGATGCTGACTTCGACTGGCACAAGCTGCTCCGGGAGCCCTATTTCGTGCCCGAAGCCCGGTCGATCGACGATCTGCTTGAGGACTTCCGCCGGCGTCATATCCACATGGCCATAGTGATCGACGAGTTCGGAGGCACCCAGGGACTTGTCACGCTTGAGGATGTGCTTGAGGAGATAGTCGGGGATATCAATGACGAGTACGACGATGAGGAGAAGACTTATCGCCGGCTCCCCGACGACACATTCATTTTCGAGGGGAAGACGCTCCTCGGCGACTTCTTCCGCATAACCGGTCTAGACGAGGCCGACTATGTCGACGTGGCGGCCGACTGCGAGACGCTGGCCGGAATGCTACTTGCCATCAAAGGGGATTTCCCCAAGGAGAAGGAACCGCTCGTCTACGGCCGCTGCCGCTTTCTGGTGCTTGAGATCAACGGCCACCGTATAGCCAACGTGCGCGTCAAGGTGATGCCCGAGGAGGTCGGCGACAAGAAGGAATAATGAGAGGGGTTACGGCTCTGGCCGCTGTGGCCATGGTGTTTGTCTCATGTGGCGGCCGTGGTGGCGACCATGCGCCCGTGCCGCGCCCGCGTGCTTATCCCCGGGTGCCGGTGACGGAGGTCTCCTTACACCGTGCCGACTCGCTGCCGATGGGCTTTGCCGTCAACGACCGTGCTGAGGTGCGCCTCGGAGGCGACGCCCGGAGCCGTTGGCTGACTATTGTTTACCCCGCTTACGGTGGCGTCGCAATGCATCTGTCGTTCACTCTGTCGGATGATCCAGATGCTGTGGCCGGCAATCGGCTTGAGCGCATAGCTCTGAATGTAGGGCAGGCGCATGTCAGCGTCAGCGACACTCTTATCGGCGACGGCACTACGGCGGTGGCTTTTTACCGCGTCGACGAGCCGTCGGTCACGCCGCTGCAAGTGCTTGCGCGCTGCGGGCGCCTGACCGTCAGCGGAGCCCTGACAGGCTTCGACGCCGCAGCCTCGCCCGACAGTCTCGCCCCGATCCTCGACGCCATACAGCGCGACATGCTCGCCGGCATCGACTCAATTATCATTACTGACTGATGCCACAAAGGATCAAGCATATAAAATCGGACGGCGTGGAAATCAGCATTATCCCGGTCGCAGCCACTGCGCAGCCGATGCGCGAGGCCGAGCGGGAGGCTGTGAGCCGTCTGGTTGAGGCTGCGTTTGGCAGCGGAGCGGCGCTGACGCATTCCGCGGCCGGCGCGCCGCTCGTCGACGGCGTGGAGGAGGGGCGTGTGTCAGTGAGCCACGGCGCCGGATATGCCGCACTCGCAGTGTGCGATGCCGGGCGCCGCGTGGGTATCGACGTGGAGTCGCCGCGCGCACAGCTCCGCCGGGTAGTGCGCCGCATTCTTACCCCCGGAGAGGCTGAGATACTGCCCGACGCTGAAGCGTGTGACATCGCCCTGCTTTTAAGAATATGGACGGCTAAGGAGGCCGTCTACAAGCTTACGCCCGACAATGCCTCCTTCACACTGAGCCAGATCAGTCTGCTGCGTGCCGACGATATGGAAGCATGGCGCTCGGGAGATTCAGTAAGCCCGCAGCCAGGAATGACCATACGGTTCATCGCACTTCCGGGTGGTGCACTCCTTGCGGTGGCCATGGCGCCACGCATCAGGCGCCGAGGAGGTCGCGGGTGATGTCGAGGGCGGCGGCGATCTCCTCGGGTGAGGCGGTGGAGTCGAGGCGCAGATCGCCCGGAGCGGCCAGCAGAGTGAAGTTGATGGCCGACGGATCGGCGTTTTTCTTGTCGTGGCGCATGTATTCTATGAGCGCGGGATAGTCGTCGCAGCTCAACTGAGGCGCGCCGTAACGCTCGCGGACAAACGACGCCACGGCATGCAGCTGGTCAGATGGGAAGCCATGCTTCATGTGCGACAGCACCAGATCGGCCACCAGGCCGCGGGCAACGGCGTAGCCGTGGGCCAGATGGCGCCCCTCCTTCATGGCGAGGGCCTCCATGGCGTGGGCCATGGTGTGGCCGAGATTGAGCGCCTTGCGGAGTCCCTTCTCGAACGGATCCTCGTCGACCACGCGCTTCTTGACCATGACACTTTTGCGGAGCAGCTGCAGGAGCTTCTCATCGTCGGCAGATTCGCCTACCGGAAATGCGAGGAGCTCGGCCGCGGCCTCCGGGGAGTCGAGCAGTCCGTGCTTGAGCATTTCGGCGTAGCCCGACAGCAGTTCCTCGCTGGGGAGTGAGCGGAAGAAGCGGGTGGAGATGATGACTGCCACAGCCTCCTTAAATACGCCGATCTCGTTTTTCAGACCCTCGAAGTTTATGCCGGTCTTGCCGCCGACGGCCGCATCGACGGCCGCGAGCAGCGTGGTGGGAACATTGATGAACTTCACCCCGCGCTTGAACGTGGCTGCCGCAAAACCGCCCATGTCGGTGACCACGCCGCCACCGATGTTGATCACCAGTGAGCTGCGCGAGCAGCCTCCGGCTACGAGCCGGCTCCATATCATGGCGAGGCTGTCGAGATTCTTGGCCTCGTCGCCCGCGCCGCACTCTATGACAACGGCGCCTTCCACAGCACGGCATTCGCGCGCAAGCGGCTCGACGACAGCGCGGCGCACATTGCTGTCGGTTATGACGTATACTCCTTTGGGCGTGGCTTCGTCGACAATGGCGTCGATGGCCGCGGCTACCTCGTTGTTGAAGACAAGTATCTGGCTCATTATCGTCTTACGGTTTATGGAATGACAACCTGAAGAGAGATCTGCGGCAAATATAGTGATAATGGCGCATACTGTCGCTATTGCGGGATGTTAAGGGGCTGTTAAGCATCTGTTAAAAAATCAAACGACAAACGCGCGGCGGCATGCTGGCTACGCGTGAGTAATTTTGCAATTCCGTGACGGACCGGCCGTCACGGCCTAAAATGGAGGAGACAGATGAAGAAAAGACGAGAAGTGAGAATAGCGGCTGCGGGAGTGGCCCGGCGCGGGGGAGCTGTCAGGCGGTGCGTCAACCTGACGGAGGCCCGTCATGGTCTGAAACGCATGATGCCGTTGCCGTCGCTGCCCGCCGCCGATGATGCGGCCGGCAGCGATGATGGAGCTGCGTATTCGTCGGCTCCGGCGTCGTATGCGCCGGTGAGGCTTGTGGCCCGATCCATCGGGAGAATGCAGCGTCAGACCAGAGCCTTCACTCCTGCCGATGGCGACGCAGGGAGCGACCGGGGAATGGGCGACAGGGACATGGCGGCCTTTTCGGCCATGCTGAGCGACACGTACTGCGGGCTTGTGGAGGAGGCTGCCGGCGGGGGAGCGCTGCTTCAGCCGATAGCGTGCGGCTATCGGCTGACAGGTCATGACGGTCAGACGCTGTATGAGTCGGGCGTGGTGTATGCGGGGCCGGCCGACGGCGTGCAGCTGTGCGGCGAGATGCATCCGGCCATAGAGGTGCGGAGCAACACGGATTTCACCATAGCCGGTTTCACTATCGGCGCTGAGGCTTACCGTCTGATGGCCGAGATCCCGGAGTATGGCGCGGAGGAGGGGGTGGCCGAGGTGGAGATCTATGCAGGCGAGCAGCTTCATCCGGTGGATCCTTCGGAGCGGGCGGAGATCATGATCGACGGGGCCGGCGGCAGCGAGCCCTCGGTGAGGCTTTTTCTTCCGGGCGCCTCCACGGCCATGGTGCCCGGCCGGCAGCGGCTGACGGCTAAGGCAGCGGCTCTCGCCGCAGGGGGAATGCGCGGCATGAGGCTCGTGGCGCGGGTGAGGAGCGGCGAGGCGGCCACTGTGACTGTCGGAGCGGCTGCTCGCGGCGATGTGGCCGCGGCGATACGGCTCACCGACGCGGCTGTGGCGCGGGCCGAAGCGGAGGCCCGGCATGCGCTGACGGCCGAGGAACGTCTGCTCGCCGCGATATGCACCCCTAACGGATTCGATGCCCGGCTGGCGGTCAGGTCGGGCGATACGATGGTGATGGGCGGCATCACTCCCTTGCGTTTCGGCGGTGTGTCGCCTCTGGAGATGGTGACTGCCCCGGAGGGTGATGACGTGATAGCGCTGCGCGCCACGGTGAGCGGTCCCGGATTGCCGGCGGCAGTAAGCGAGGCTGTGATGACGGGTGATTTCAGCGGTCTGCGGCGCGCTCCGCTTGTAGGATATCCTTCGGCCGATGCTTCGGAGCTGCATATCATCGCTACGTGTGGCGGAAAGAGCGTGCATTTCGGAGCCATGCTTACGCCCGCGGCCGATCTGAGCCGGGCCATTCATGTCGCCTACGGTCTGGCATCGCCTGCCCTTGATGATGAGGCCGCAGCGGTCCATGCTGCCGCGCAGTCAGCTTCAGCTGCGGCGAGGAGCGACAATGCGCTCGTGGCGTCGGGGAGCGGTCGGAACTGTGATCCGGTGGCTGCGTGTCTGCTCGGCGAGGGAGTGGAAGTGAAGGAGATGGTGATTGCCGACCGCCGGCGCACGTCGGCCGATTCCACGCAGTGCCGGCTCTATGCCTCCACTACCGATGGCATCTATGGTGTCAGTGCCGATCTTGCCGAAGGTAGACTGACAGCCACCAGTCTCACTCCTTTGGTGGCCGAGGAGCGCCTTACTGCTTCGGGAGAAGGGTATTATGCCTCGACCGCTATGGGAGTGGCGGAGTTGTCCGGGGGGCAGGTCAAGGCTGTGGAGGGCGCGAGCCGGTGGAAGAGGGCAGGCAAGGATCCGGCTACAGGGCTTATGCTGAGGGAGGATGCCGAAGGGATGATCTGGATGTCAGGCAGTGACGGCACCGTATATTTGGCTGATCGGGAGCGACCTGACGTGGTGGAATGGAGCGTCGGCGTGGAGCTTTCGGCTGATGAACGTGTGCGGGGCGTCGAGCTGCGTATGCGTGCCTCGGAGTTTCATGGCGAGGTAGAAATTCTGGCGGGAGGGAAGAGGACTCTTCAGAGAATATGCCGCGTGAAGGTTGATGGGGAGATATGCCGCCCGCTGCGTATCAGCAATATTATCTGTCCCGTCAGGCCGTATGTGGAGCTGAGGCTGACAGGGCGGACGTCGGCCGATCTGAGGATATATTCGGCCGCGATCGAGACAATAAAGGTGGATGATGAGTGACGAAGGAATAAAGAGGGCGGATTTCCAGACGGCCGACATTGGGGCGCTTTTGACTGAAAACGAGCGCCGCAAGTCGGGCCGTGCTGCAGTGTATGATCCGGAGAGCGGCGAAGGATGCTGCGGGAAACGTGTGGAGCTTAAACGCTGCCGCAGGCGATGGCTGGTGCCGGAAGAGATGCTGACGGACAGTCGCTTCAGTTTGTGCCGCACGGCGGCCGACTACGAGCGGCTCCGCGCCGCGTGCGATTTCGAGTACTGGGCGTGGCGCTGCGTGGAGATATCCGACAAGCAGACGGGCCGCATGATCCCTTTCAGGCTCAATCGCCCGCAGCGCAAGCTTCTTGCCGCTATGGAGAGCCAGCGTCGCGCGGGCCGTCCCGTCAGGATAATACTGCTGAAAGCGCGGCAGTGGGGCGGAAGCACTCTCACCCAGATATATTTCGCATGGCTGCAGACGGTGGTGGCCGAGGGACTGAATTCGCTGATATGCGCGCAGGTGCTCAACACTTCGGGCACGATACGCCGGATGTATGACCGCCTGCTGCGCCGCTATCCCCGCCAGCTGTGCGCTACCGACGAGGAGCACACGATGCTGAGAAAGGGACTTGTGGCGTCGGGCGACGGCGCAAGCACCCGGATGGTCAGCGGCCGAAGGGCTACGGTGACGGTAGGCTCCTCGTTTGGTCAGGATGCCGTGCGCGGTCTCGACATCAGACTGGCCCACCTGAGCGAAGTGGCGTTCTGGCGCGATACGGAGCTGATGAAACCGGCCGACTTCGTCAGGGCCATCTGTTCGGGCATAGCCATGCGGCCGCTTACGGCTGTGGTGATAGAGAGTACGGCCAACGGCGTAGGCAACTATTTCCACAAGGAGTGGCTCCGGGCCAGGGAGGGACTTAGCGACAAGGCTCCGGTGTTTGTGGCCTGGTATGAGATAGAGGAGAATGCCGTGGAGGTGACCGATGTCGCCGCGCTTGTAGGCGCGATGGACGAATATGAGCGCAATCTGTGGCGCCGGGGGCTGACGCTCGAACAGATCTGCTGGTATCAGCTCAAGCGGCGCGAGGCGGCCGATCACTCGAAGGTGATGGCCGAATATCCGACTGACGATACGGAAGCATTTGTCAACACTGGCTTCGGAGTGTTCGCTCCAGAGCTGGTTGACCGCATGCGGTCAACGTGCCTCGATCCTGTGGCCGTGGGCGAGGTGGCGGGTCACGCCATGACAGGGCCGGAGGCTTTGCGCGGACTGAAATTCTCGGCCGACGCCCGTGGCGGCCTGAAGGTGTGGGAGTGGCCGGCCAGGGAGAGGCATAGCAGCGACAGGTATGTGGTGACGGTGGATATCGGCGGACGCAGCGCGGGGGCCGACTGGTCGGTGATAGCCGTGATGGACCGCGGAGAGGCCGACGGCAGCGGGCCGATGAGAATAGCCGCCCAGTGGCGCGGCCATATCGACCATGACCTGCTCGGATGGAAAGCTGCCGCGATAGCGTCGTACTACAATGATGCGCTGCTGGTGGTGGAGAGCAACACTCTGGAGACTGAACGGGCAGGATCGTCGACCTATATCCTTGAGCAGCTGAGCGAGGTCTACGGACATCTGTATGCCCGCACGCTGCGCGACACTTTCAATCCGCAGCGCGAGCGGCGCCTCGGTTTCCACACCAACCGCCAGACCAAGGGGCTCGTGGTGGAGAGTCTCATCAGGGCGGTCAGGGAGCACGAGTATTTCGAACGCGACCATCTGGCCTGCGACGAGATGATGACCTACGCCCAGCTGCCGGGAGGCGCATATGCGGCGCGCGACGGCTGCCACGACGACGTGGTGATGACCCGTGCGATGGCCGTATACGTGGCCTCTACCGTGCGTCGCAGTCCGGAGGCTTCATGCGGCTATTTCCGTGAATGCGGCCGATAGCGCGGCGCGCCGCGATGTGTCGCGCATCAGGTCTTGCACATGACGCGACAATTAGCTGATTTTGCTATATGGCATGGAATAGAATGGTTTATTCTGTAGTGGGCTGGCGATGCCTCGGAAAAAATAAACTATCGTTCCATGCCTTTTAATATACAGTTATTCCGGGATTGAGGGATTTCAGATCGGATATGAAAGCTTCCTGATTCTGCGGGGAGATATAGACCCAGTTATTACGACCGTATCTGATGCCTATCCGCTTCGCGGACAAGGCCGGAGATGACAGAATGGTGGATTTATGGGTGATTTCAGTGATTCTGTCTATAGGCAATGTCATATGGAACAATACTCCACAACGGATATATAAATTGTCATCCTTGATTGTATAATCGGTATGGAACAGCATGTCAAGCATCAGGGCGACACATGCTCCGATAAGCACCACATCAATAAGGAGTATCCATGTGGACTGAAAACATAAAAACAGGCTGCATACAAATGCAGCGGCAACTCCGATGCATGTCCAACGATACCACCGGGCGACTCTCGATTTATAGATCTTTTTCATGTCGCAAAAAAATCACTGATTGTCGGGGCTGCGGCGCAGCGTCTCTGCTATTACCCGCGGGAAGTGGAGGCGCTCAAGCTCGTGGATGCGGGTCTCGATGGTGTCGGGTGTGTCGTCGGGCGTGACTGGGATGGAGGTCTGAAACACAATGGCTCCTTCGTCGTATCTTTCCGTCACATGATGTACGGTGATGCCGGTCTCTGAAGCTCCGGAGGCCACGACGGCTTCGTGGACATGCCGGCCATACATGCCTTTGCCACCGAAGCGGGGAAGGAGCGACGGATGGATGTTGAGGATGCGTCCGGCATAACGGTCGGTGATGAAGGAGGGCACGATCTGAAGAAAGCCGGCGAGGATTATGGCTCCGATGCCGTAGCTGTCGAGCAGGGGGAGGATGGTGTCGTGACTGCGCAGGTCGGCGGCAGAGACTGTCGCAACGGGCACTCCAAGCGCCGACGCGCGGCTGATGACCATGGCTCCCGGCCTGTTGCACACCACAAGAGCCACCTCGATGCCTTCGTCGGGGCGGGCGCGGAAATAACGGATAATGTTCTCTGCATTGCTTCCGTTTCCGGAGGCGAATATGGCTATTTTCACTATCTGCATGGCTGATTGAATTGATAGATCTCTATGGAATGCTGCGCGTCTGGCGCCAGGATCGCGTCGTGTCATTCCTGCTGCTTTGATTCGGCTTCCTGTATCAATCGTTTTATCTCCTCCTTGCTCTTGAAAGTGGCAGGAGCCGTGATGGGAACGTTATATTCTTCGATAATAGCATCAAATGGGACGATAGTATCTTTGGGGTGGGCTGTTCTCCAGAATAGCTCTGTGCGACGTCTGATTTCCGGTTCGAAATCTTTGGAGATTATACCCTCTATTCCTATAGCTGCCACATGGTCATACAGTGGGGCGTCATAAATAAGACCGTCGGCCACATCCTGCCATTTCCGGCCCTTTATGAATGTCGGACCGCCTCCGGCATCGCCGGTGTAATCCGTCGCTCCGTAGGGAGTGTCTTTCAAATCAATGCCGAAAGGACGGCAATCCATTCGCTCGAAAGCAGCGTCCCAGAGGCCGTTGGCGGTCATCGGACAGTTCTGCCCGTTGAAGAGCACATAATCAAACCAGTTAAGCGCGACAATCCTGACCCGGTCATCGCCAAAAGTCTTTTTCATCCACCATCCTTGCGTGCCGTAGTCGCGCTTCCACGGCTTGAAGTAGCCCGAATAGCTGATGGCGTGTGGATGACTGGTTATCACCAGGGCTTTGCGGGCGCCATTGACGAGGGGCTGGCGTTCGTACATCGAGGCGAAGTTGGCGCTCAGGAGGCTGTCGCGGTTGGTCTTGTTAAGGGATTTCCAGAAAGCTTTGTAATCATCCACAGTCTGAATGCTGTCCCATGAGAAATTCAGGTCGGTCAGACCCAGATGTATCTTCCGGGAGTTTTTCTTGTTGATATTATACAGGCCTTTGAGAAACTTGATGCGGTTGTATTTTTCCCATAACGGATAGAAGCACTCCCCTTTGCGGTAATAGGCGTAAAGGCTGTCCGTGAATTCATCCTCCGTGGCGTATGTCGCATTTAGTAATCTGTTTACATCCTCTGTCAGGTTTATTCCTCCGACTTCAGTATATACATGCCCTACCCGTTCGGCAAAACGGGGATCGGCTAACAAGTCGAGAATAAAATTATACTGGATCGAGTCACGATGGTCGCGTTCGCCCAGCACGACGATATCCGATTTTTCAAACAGCTTGAATATGTAGTCTTTAGGTGATACACCGTTTTTATCGGCATACTCATGCAGCTCTTTTATTGACGGCGCAGACGATGTTTGTGCCGTTAAGCCGGAAGTGGATGAAATCGCCAGAATGACAAGCATAAACAAGCTTCTCGCGATTGACCGGAACAGTGTATTGCCCATAAACTGAAATATTTGACGGTTTATTAAGGTGTGGTCTACTATAATGTGCAAAGATAATTGTTTTTTACGACCTAACACTCCTTTTCGTCGGAAAGCGAGTGGTCAAAATGGCCAGACATCAGAGCTGTGACATGAGTTCCGAGCCGGTCATGACATCCATCTTTGAGAACGCAAACAGTTTCTTGCCAAGGTCTTTAAGCGAATGGCCTATGTGATAGACTTCCTCATCAATTATAAGGAATCGGTCGTGAGCCTTATTGTAAGCGTGTAATGTCACGCCAGGATATTGGGCATTGTGCCGCGCTACATCCTGACGAAGCAGCTGTGAAATTTTGCCGTCGTAAATATCGACAGTCACACCTGGATTTCGTTTTGACAGTTGCACAAGCACCGAATCGTCAACATAACTGTCAATAACCACTATTCTGTGTTTGGCTTTCCGAATCAAATTGGCTACAAAAGCGTAAGCGTCAAAAATCTGACCGTCGAAGAAGATGCCCTCCTTAGGAGGCAATGATGTCCTGACAAAGAAATCAACATCCCTGCGAAGAGCCTCTATTTTCCCATCCTGTTCCAATAAACGTCTATCTAATCTATCGCTCATTTCAATCAATCTTTGGTTGACTGAATATCCACGAAGCAGATACTCCTTCAATATTTTATTGGCCCACTGGCGGAACTGGGTGCCTCTTAATGACTTGACTCGATATCCTACAGATATGATGACATCAAGATTGTAGTATTTGGTTCGATATCTTTTGCCGTCAGATGCAGTTGTCAAGGAATACTTGACAACTGAATTGGCATCCAATTCGCCTTCTTTGAAAATATTATTAGTATGAAGGCTTATGTTCTGTTTTGTAGTCTGAAATAACTTCATCATCTGAGCCTGCGTAAGCCACACAGTCTCACCTTCAACTTGAACGTCAAGTTTGAGGGTTTCGTCAGGTTGATATATGATTATCTCGTTTTCTTGCGTAGATTCCATGTACAAAAGTAGTAATTATTTATGGCATTTCCTTAGTTGTTGACAGTGAATTGATATAATCGGTGAGGCGTGTGATTTTTGCTTAGATGTTTCCCGATTATTTCTCCAATGATTTCGGATTCTAACCAAACCGTTTGTCTTTCGGTGTTCTGATTCGCAGAGAAATACATGCCATTTGAGGCCATAATGGAAAAGGCGCGTGAGTTTGACCCCTTCGGGCACGCGAGATTTGACCCCTCGGGCGTGATAAGATTGACCCCTTAAAAGTCCTGGCGTACAACCGTCCGCGATGGCGTATTGAAACCTGTCGATATAGACTCTAACTTTGC
>ERZ825324.2349-NODE-2349-length-19873-cov-3.097639_pt1 | contig 19873 bp, 8 predicted proteins | sample MGYA00519859_ERZ825324 | MGnify/ENA primary metagenome ERZ825324 (study PRJEB31778, sample SAMEA3449198) | human gut metagenome | biome: human gut; feature: human-associated habitat; material: faeces | place: United Kingdom | collected 2010/2012 ... | reverse complement strand
TTTTGAAGGGTTATATATCGTCACTCCATGCACTGTTACATTATCACAAAAAGCCGGATTTATGGTCCAAAAAGGAGAATTGACAATTTTCACATTCTCTATCAACACATTGTTACATTCATAAAACTGAATAAAAGGAGGCCGAAACATACGACGCTCTAAAGAAGGTTTATAATAATCCGAAATTTCCAGTTCTTCATTAGCCTCTTCCCACATTCGTTGTAGTTTATTCAAAGCAGGCAATTTTCCTCCGTTCTTTTTAATCAGCTCCCGTGTTTCTTTCTCCCAGCTCCACCATTTGAATCCATTACCGTCCAACGTTCCACGCCCGGTTATAGTCAAATTCTCCGCATCATGCGCATAAATCAGGGGAGACAAAGTATTCATCACTGTACCTTCCCAACGAATCTTCACAAAAGGAAGATAATCTTCAAAACGATCTGAAAAACGAAGAACAGCTCCGGACTCCACATACAAAGTTATATTATTTTTCATGTAGATAGTGGCTGTCAAATAAACACCTGCCGGGAAATAAATAGTTCCTCCACCTTCAGAAGATGCTTTTTCAATCGTTTGGTTTATTAACTCCGTACAAGATTCAATACCTCGGGGATCAGCTCCAAGCTCCTTCATATTAAAGGTACGAGACCATGCGGTTACGGCTATAACAAGTCCCACTACACAAATAAATAGACGTTTCATTTATAGTTTTCATTTAAAATTTTACCAGTTCTAATTGTCAAAACAAAAGTACGAGGTATCTTCTCCCCTTATAGGGTAATAATTGTGCTTGATAGAGGATAGACAGGTGGATTAAATATGCAAAAGCGTGCATTTTATGTTCAATCACTATTTTAAATTTCCTTTTTAATCCAGTTTTATTTATTTTTGCTCTACACATAATTTATAATATCATGAAGACACTCTATGTTTTCCTTTTATGCTTATACACCAGTCTGACTGTAGCAGCTCAACCTCTTTGCCAGATTAAACACTTCTCTGTCAATAATGGTCTTTCGCAAGGAGTAGTAGTGAATATAATGCAAGACAAAAAAGGATTTCTTTGGTTCGCCACCTGGAATGGCCTGAACAAATTTGACGGATACACATTTAAAAATTACAAAGCATTTCCGGGAGACGGCTGTACTTTAACGACTAACCGTTTCTCTTACAGAAAGCAAAGACGGAGATATATGGTGCAAATCTTATGATAACCGTGCATATCTATTTGATATTCAGACAGAGAAGTTTATTGACATACTCCTTCCTATTGAATCATCCCTGCAACAAACCAACATAGTCAGCAATATCTATACCTTAAATAAAGGAATTACGTGGATCACCTGCGAACAAGGTTATGCTTTCAGAATCAATGAGCAAACCTGCAAAGAAGGAAAAGATATCATTTTATACAGCAGTTTCAACCAAAATTTAAAAGGAAACAAGATATTCGACATTTACGAAGATTCCGACGGGGACGAATGGATCATGACAGATAAGGGAGTAACCATCATCGGAAAAAAACGAATCAACAGCGATTATCCGTTCAAAATGGTCAAAGAATATAATAAGAGAATATATCTTATCTCAACTTCCGGAAAAATCGCAATATATGATCCCAAGAACGGAAATATAAAATTCCAGGAGCTACCATGTCCTGTCACAGATATCTATTCCATATCTTCCATTTCCCCTTCTAATGACAGGATCGGCTTAGGAACTGACAACGGATTTATAACATACGATACAGAAAAGAAAAAATTCCAGCATTTTAATATACAGACAGCCACCCAGCCATCCAATGAAGCTCATTTTTTTTATCAGGACAAAACCGGAGAAGTCTGGATCTTTGCCAATACCTCCGGTGTGATAAAGCTAAATCTGCAAACAGGAGATAAACAGCACTTCACAGCTCCTATACAAAACCTGATCCAATATGAACGCGACAACCGATACATGATCTTTGAAGACCATGAAGGTACACTATGGATGAGTCCTCAAAAAGGGCATTTGTGCTATTATGATCGCGACAGTAATCAACTGAAACTATACTTTGCAGATGAAAACAATCCCGCTTCCCTATTTGCCCCCTCTATTCGTTATTATTATACCGACCGGCAACAAAATGTATGGATTACCAATGACCGGGGCGTAGACAAAATATCTTTCTATCCCAATAAATACAAAATACGCCCCATAGACAATGGATTGGAAATACGTGCTTTTCTTGCCGACAAACAGAAACGTCTCTGGGTTGCTTCCAAAAAGGGAGACCCCAGCAGGGAAAGGTGGCGCGTTCCCTCTGTGATATTTACCGTCCGGATGGGACATTAGAAGGCTACCTTTCTCCACAGGGTATAATCACCCCTCAAGAGGTTACTTTCGGAAAAAGTGTGTACTGTTTTATGGAAGATAAACAAGGAAATATATGGATGGGAACCAAAAAAGACGGCCTCATCCTTCTAAAGAAGAAAAATGAGCACTCCTATCTTTTACAACAATTCGTCCATCAGCCACAAGATACATACAGTTTAAGCAACAATAGTGTCTATAGTATTATTCAGGATAGTCATGACAATATATGGATCGCATGTTATGGAGGTGGCCTCAACCTATTATCACACGCACCTGATGGTTCTACCAACTTTATCCATAGCGGCAACCGGCTGAAAAACTATCCTATTTCTACTTCACTCAAAATAAGACATATCGCAGAAGCCCCCAACGGAGTGTTATTGATTGGCACAACCAATGGTTTACTTACATTCTCCAATAAGTTCGATCAGCCTGAAGAAATTAAGTTCTATCACAGCAACCGTATCCCTAATGTAGATTCCAGCCTTAGCAGTAATGATGTCATGCAAATATTTACTGACAGTCGAAAAAACACTTATGTAATAACATTCACCGGAGGAATCAGCCAGATTATCTCTAAAAATCTACTCACGGAAGATATACAATTCAAAAGTTATACAATCAAAGACGGATTAGCTTCTGATTTGGTACTTTCAATGCTCGAAGATACTCAAAAACAATTATGGGTAATCTCCGAAAACACCATATCCAAATTCAATCCACAACAAGGAACATTTGAGAATTATGGAAGTAATTACTTTCAGAGAGAACTGAACCTCACCGAAGCAGTTCCCACACTAACCAGTCAAAAGAAAATCGTTCTCGGAACCAATCAAGGGATACTTGAAATCGACACAGAACAAATGAAAAAAAGTTCTTATGTACCTCCTATTGTATTTACCGGACTCAAAATACAAGGAAGTCAACTTCATGTAGCGCTTGATGACATAAAAGAACTGGAACTAAATCCTTCGGAACGTAATGTCACCTTTCAATTTGCAGCCATTGATTATGTAAATCCCGATGCCATCGAATACGCTTATCGCCTGCAAGGTCTGGAAGAAGAATGGAACGAAGCCGGTAATAACCGCTCTGCAACATACATAAATTTACCTGCCGGAGAATATCAACTGCAAATCCGTTCCAGCAATAGCGACGGAGTATGGACCGATAATATACGCATTCTCCCCATTCATGTTTTACCCACTTTTTGGGAAACATATTGGGCATGGTTATTCTATATTGTCATGTTCGTGTTATTCACTACTATCATTGTATACATTCTGTTCTATATCTACCGTTTGCGGCATCAGGTTGACTTGGAACAACATTTATCCAATATCAAATTACGCTTCTTCACTGATATTTCACATGAATTACGCACTCCTTTAACTTTAATATCCAGCCCTGTATCAGAAATTCTAGCGCATGAAACAATCTCTCCGACAGTTCGGGAACATCTAAATTTGGTACATAAAAACACAGAACGTATGCTTCGTCTGGTTAATCAACTACTGGATTTCCGCAAAATCCAAAATAAGAAGATGAAAGTGTTGGTAGAAAAGACAGAACTCGTTTCCCAATTACAGAAGATAATGGAAAGCTTCCACCTTATAGCAAAAGAAAAGAGAATTGATTTCCAACTTCAAACTAATACAGACAAAATATACGCATGGGTAGACCGTGACAAATTTGAAAAGATATTCTTCAATCTACTTTCAAATGCCTTCAAATATACACCGAACGGGAAGAAAGTAACGGTAAATATGATAACAGGTTCGGAGCAAGTCACCATCTCCGTATCTGATGAAGGCATTGGCATTGCTCCCGAAAAGCAACAATCCCTATTTTATCGATTTGAAACACTGGCACAATACAATATCCTGCAGCCCTCATCCGGCATTGGGCTTTCACTGGTACGCGAATTAATAGAATTACATCACGGAAATATCCAAGTGAGAAGCGAGCCGGGAAGTGGAAGTGAATTCATTGTCACACTTCCTAAGGAAGAAAAAGCATTTGCAGACGATCAACAAGCCGAATTTATTTTATCCGACAGTGACAATAATTCACCGACGATACAAGCTACTGAAGAAGATTCGGATAGTACATCCTTCAAGGCAGCATACGCAGAGAATGAAAATAAAACCGACGCAGAGGATGAAAAAACTTCCATTCTTATTGTCGAAGACAACAATGAATTACGTCATTTCCTATGGAATATCCTGTCAGAGACTTACACTGTTCTCGAAGCAGCAAATGGAAAAGAAGGATTAAAATATGCACAGCAGTACATTCCGGATCTGATAATCAGTGATGTCATGATGCCGGTCATGGATGGATTAGACATGGTGAAAGCAATCAAAGCCGATCATAACACCTGCCATATTCCTATTATATTACTATCAGCAAAATCTTCTTTAGATGATCGGATAGCAGGACTGGAACAAGGCATCGATGACTACATCACCAAACCATTCAGCTCTACATACTTAAAAACCAGAATCTTGTCGCTGCTCCGTCAGCGTAAACAGCTACAAGATCTATATTTATCGAAACTGTCAGAGCATACTCAAGAAGAGGATCATATAAATGGGTGGGAGCCTTCACAACCTCAAGTGACTCCATACGATGAACAATTCATGCAACAAGTAATGGCGTTTATGGAGGAACAAATGGATAATACAGATATCACCATCGACGACTTCGCCAACAAACTAATGTTAAGCCGTACGGTATTCTACCGAAAATTAAAATCCATTGTTGGGCTGACTCCGGTAGATTTCGTATGTGAAATGCGCATCAAACGAGCCGCCCAGCTAATTGAAAAAAGTGAATACAGTTTCTCCCAAATTGCTTATATGACCGGTTTCAATGACCCGAAGTACTTTAGCAGGCGCTTCAAAAAAATCATGGGAGTCACTCCTACAGAATATAAAGAAAGAAAGGGAGATGCCTCATAAGCACCTCCCCTTTCCTTACCAGTTTTCTATATTCAATTACAATACACCTTTTTTACCTTGCGTTCCATATTGATTCACGGCAGATACCTTCAAAGCATAATTCACTTCCGACACCGGAAAAGAGGTATCAGTAGTCGTCCCGAGAATCTGTTCTCCATCATATACAATATATCCGATCGCATTTTTCACAGGATTCCATTTAAGAGTGCCTTGCTGATAAACCAGACTGCGCGGACTTCCTAATTTCTCCATCATAATACGCGGATTCCAGCCATCATTACCCGGAATCATATTTTCGTACGTATATTTGTCCGCCTCCTCTTTCGTTATAGTTGCCTGACAGGTACCCGATACTTCCTTACCGGTTTGGCGGTCTTTATATTGATATTCCGTTTTGCGTTTACTTAAATCCAACACATTACCCTGTGCATCACGACTATTGTATTCGGCAAAAATTCCGGGAACCGTTCCCATATTCGTCCATCCTTCATCAGCGACAGGGATAAGCATGATGGTATTGATATACACCGTCTTCGAATTATTATGCCATGGACGCCCCAACTTCAAACGTCCGTCAGCCGCTTCACTGTTTCCATCTATAGTGCAATTACGAAAAGCATAACCATATTTAGCATCTTTATGGGAAGGAGCCACTATTACTGCTCCACTCCGTACATTATAAAGCGTACAGTTTTCCAGCAACACATCACCACCACCATAAAAATAGTCTACCGCGCCTTCTATCCAGCAATCTTTCACATAGTGCCGACTGACATCATTATTGGCAGTCATCCAAGTATCTTGAAAAGAACGGAACTTACAATTATAAAAGGAAGCACAATCTGCCTGACTATTCATAGCCAAAGCCTGCGGACCATTATCTGATAAAACTCCCCAGTCATTCACATACGAAATGTTTTCCGTATAAAAGTGGTCTCCTTTTACCACCACTACCGATCCCTCGTATTTATAAACTGGAGAGGAAGGATTATGAACCGAGTGTTCCCAATAAGCTGTTTTTCCACCTATTTCTTTACCGGTCAGTTTACTACCAACATTCAAGTTTAAATGAATAATGGTCTTATCCTTATCCTGGCCTATTAAATGTACGTATGGCTTATTCTTAGGGATAATCACCTGCTCATTATACAAGCCATTCTTTATCAGAATCAACCAAGGTTTCGTCTGTCCGTCAGGTACAGCATTGATTGCTTCCTGAACCGTTTTATAATCTCCACTACCATCAACAGCTACAATAGCCTGATAAGGCGATGAGTCCGCCTGTGCATAAATCATTGCACAGGCACTCATCAATAAAATTGATAATACAATATTCTTCATGATATTCTTTATACCTAACAATTATAGGATCAATTAATACCAACGTGGATCACCAGCATTACCCGTTCCGGCGAACCCGGCTCCCGGTTTAATATGGAAATCACCGTTTAATGGATCAACGAACAAGTCATCCGAGCTTTGTTTTATTCTCGTTATTTCTTCAAACCTGTTATTGCCTTCCTGCAGGTCGGAGGTGATATAACAATTATCAGAGAAGTTCAAAATGTCATAAGCACCATTTCCACTATTCATTTTCTTTCCTTTGTTCGGACCGGAGAAAATCAAATTCCGCATTGTCGCAGATTTCGGAGAAGGCGGAGTACTTGCCGCATTATCGAAACGGAAAACTTTAGGCAATTCCTTCTTAGCATCCATAGAATTATAGAAAGTACAATTTTCCAATATCACATCACCGATTCCCCCTTTCACGTCCATCAACTGGTCACCAATATTAATCAATGTACTATTCGTTATAGAAACCTTTTCCAACTGATCGATATTTTTTCCGAAATTAATCATTCCATATCCGTCCGTACCAACTTCGGATATGACACAGTTATCAATCGTAATATCCGTCATGAACACACCACTTCCATCGCTAATACGTACAAGCGTACGTTTTATGTTCTGTATAGCACAGCCTGTGAATGAAATAGACTGGGCATAAGAACTATTTTTCCAATCCGTCATATAACTGGCCTCGCCATTTCCATTCAGGCAAACAAACTCGAATGACAGAGACTGTATCGGAGAAGCCAATGATATTTTATTAGTCACAATAAGCTGTGGACGATTATTTTCATTAGCTTCCGTACTGGTAAACAAAATATTATCCAATCCCGGAATCTTTAGTTCACTTACCTTATACACCGCCCCCGGAGTAAGTTGGACAGTTACATTGCTACATTCTTTCTCTTTCACAAAATTAGATAACAATGTACTTAAATCAATGACTCCGGTTTCCGTAGCCTCCACAAAAAGGATTTCGCTACCACCCAATCCCAGTGTCTTGAATACATACGAACCACGTAATGCATCATTATTATAAATCCGAACACGATAGGTCGCTCCATTCTCCAATTCGGAGAGTGTTTTTGAACAAGCCGCTATATCTTCCGAAGTCAAATCAATCTGTTTTTCCTCACCATATTTCGTATCCACCATTTGAGCCAACGTCAGATGAGTTACCCTGTTCGTTTCTTCCCATGTCAAGGTTGCGGAATTAGCTGTAACTTCCACTCCGGTAAATAATTGCTCATCCGGAGTTTTAAATGCTACACTGACATAAGTGCTTGCCTTTCCCTGCGCATCTTCTCCTTTCATACGAACAGAATATTGCGTAGAACCGTTGAACTCCTGAAACAAAGTACGATATTCCACCCTCATAGGCGTATTACTCTCTGAAAATACAGTCAATGTATCTTTCAGAATCGTATCTGTCCTTACATAATTTTCCGCATTAAACTCCAAGCTGTCCGTATAAAACTCAAAAATATAGACTTTTGCATTCACAATCTGCGAATATCTTAATGTAACCGAAGTCGCATCGGTAGCCGACTTATCGAACGTCAACGGACGGAACAAAGCATCATAGTTCTTATTAACTGTCCAGTCATTGGCATCGTCCTCACAGGAAGACATACCCACTATCAAAGCCAATAGTACATACAGGCATGCTCCGGATAATCTATTAACTAGTCTTTTCATCTTTTCCTACCATTAATTATTTATAACCATACGAATTAGAAACATACCCTTGCGTCTTATTGACATCCTCATAATAAATAGCGAATACATGGCGATAATTACACACTCCATTACCAACAGAATATTTACGGAACTCCGCTTCGGCTTCACCGCCCCAGTTCAGCCTGCCAAACAAATTCGAATAGTCGTAAGACGCATTCAGCCCTGTACCGCAAACCAATATTCTAGCCATTGTTTTCACATAATTAGTATTCAGGGTTGCATTTATATCACCATCCTTATTCAATGTCACCTGCATACTGATCCAGTTGCACTCATACTGTCCTTTTGATGTAGAAGCAGTACCGGTTCCCATATCCTCATTGAAGTTAACAGACGACATATCAATGTATTCCGGATTATCAGAGTCTTCATATTTATAATAGATTTTTCTCGGTATTTCATCCACTTGATAAGTCTTCCCGAAAATAGTCACCGGCTTGTAGTCATACAACATACAAAGACCTATTTTCATCTCTTCTATTTTCTCCGCCAACAATCCCCAACGTGTCAAATCCTGACGACGAATAGATTCACAACCAAACTCCCATGCCCGTTCATTGACAATAGCCGTGAAGAAATCCGCGTCATACTGCGTGATTTCGGGAGCACCAGTACCAAATGCTCTTTCACGAACCTTTTCCAAAGCCTGTCGGGGAGACATACCGGCAATCGGACTAACTGCATCCGGCCCTGTCAATACATTTTGAGCCTCCGCAAACATCAGGTAAATATCTGAATACCGCATCAAAATCCAGTTGATACCAGTAGCAATACGTGAATTAGCTTTCGGGAAACGGACTTTCATATAATTATCAGTCATCCAATACCAACGCCATTTACCACAAGCCACTCCTAATGGATTACAGCGAATAACTTCCTTATTTTTTCCATTCTCATTGATATATTCCTGGAAAACACAAGTAACATCCCGACGGGTGTCTGCCGGATCAAATGAATAAAAATAGTAAGCAGTAGTAGCCGCATATCCTGCCCCTCCCATACCTTGGGTGGTATTAAAAACCCCTCTGTTCAGGTTGTATCCCATCGTGGCCCCCACATCTCCATTCTGTCCTTCACCAAAAGCAACTTCAAACAGGTTTTCATTATACTTGTTGTATTCCAGATGATTGACAGTAGACCAAATATTCTCATAACTGGGATCAAGCTCATGAGGATTATCAGTCGCTCCCAAAATCTCCGCACACTGTTTGGCAGCCAGTTCATAATAATCTTTCCAATTCTTAGGGCGACCGACGAAATATCCGTTCATTTCCGGAATGGTCGGATGATGTTCCACATCCAAGTCCGGAAACTGATTTCCATCCCGTACAGACCATCCTCCGGCAAATAGCGCTACTTTTGCCAGCAGTCCTTTGGCAAAACCTTTATTCATGCGTTCTACCGTATATGATTCTTCTCCCATCCAAGGCAGATATTCAATTGCCTCTTTCAAATCCCCTATGATATAATTATAAACAATATCACGATCCACTTTTCCTATATAGACATTTCCCAATCCGCTTTCAGACGCATGCTCTTTATATGGCACATCTCCCCAATAACGAATCAATTCAAAATAGCCTAACGCTTTTAGTGCTAATGCCTCTCCTAAATATCTACGCATGGCAGCCTTGTCCGAAGTAGATTGCATCAACGGTGACCGACGTATACCATCTACGATAGTAGTGGCGGATTCTGCCAGATAATAAAGTTTGTCCCATCTGGTATTCCGGTTATAATTATCGTCATAAAAATTGCCAGCACCTTCATCACGAAGTGTCGAATTATAGTTTTCCGTAGAAAACGCACCCGAACCAACCTCCACGTCAGAAGCTCCCTGCCAGTTGACACACAGTTTCTGACCATATATATAGGTGTCCGTCATTGTCGCATACACACCCATCAGGGCTGCTTCCGTCAGAGCGGTCGATTTAAACAGATTCTCATCACTTGGAATAGAAGGACTTTCGGTATCCAAAAAATTATCCATACACGAAGTGCATAACACAGAGGAGGATAAAACCGCTAAAAATAGTTTCTGTATTTTCATTTTTCAAGTATTAAAAAGTAACATTAAGACCGAATACATAAGAATGCGCTTTCGGATATGCAGAATAATCCACACCCGGAGTCAAAGGGGTAGAACGTTGTGTGCTCACTTCAGGATCCTGTCCGGAATAAGCTGTCCAGCAAAACAGGTTATTGGCCGTAGCATACACGCGCAGATTCTTGACTCCTAGCTTACGAGTCACAGTAACCGGAAGCGTATACCCTAACGTCAGGTTACTACAACGCAAAAAAGAACCATCTTCAATCGCCCAGTCCGTCACAAGCGTACGCCCCATCATAGGCATCCAGATAGAGGCTTTGGAATTGATTTCAACAAAGCGTTCCGGATTGGCATCATTACCATACATTACATTGGCACCCGTTTCCGGATCAATAATCGACCAACGGTTTTCCAAACTCATAAAATCTCTGATATTATTATATTTACGATTCGTATGAGTGGATGCCATAATCTTATTGGCATTATATACTTTATTGCCATATGACCAGTTGAACATTGCCGCCAAGTCAAACCCTCTCCATGCAGCATTCAGCCCGAATCCGCCAATATGCTTTGGCTGTACACTACCGATCACTTTACGGTCATTATCCGCATCGATCACACCGTCATTATTCTGATCCTTCAGTTTGATAAAGCCCGGACCAAAGTTAGGCAGGTCGTTAGAGAACAAAGCCCTGTCGTCTACTACCCCTTCATTCAGTATCCATTTTTTCGTATTCTCATCAAACGTAAAGTCGTCTACAGAATAAAAGCCCTCTACTTCGAATCCATAAATCTGTCCTACCGCCTGACCTACAATAGCACGAAAATCATCAGAGCCGATATCCGGTCGCCAGTTGGATTGCGCACTCAATACGGTTGCCGTTCCATCCAGTTTATTCACTATATTTTTATTGAATGATATATTGAAGTTAGCGCCCAGATAGAAATCTTTACTATTGATAATCGTTCCGCTAAGCGTAAGTTCAACTCCCCTGTTCGTACTGCGGCCTACATTCTGATACTGATATTCATATCCCGAATTTGAAGGAAGATCCATGCGTAAGATTAAATCTTTCGTTATATCATTATAGAAGTCAACCGTCACATTCAAACGGCTATTAAAGAGGCTGGCATCTATTCCCACATTAGAGGATAACTTCGTCTCCCAAGTCAGATTCTCGTTCCGCAAGGTGTTCTGCAATTTCAGGGCACTCTGTACTGTTTCATTCAGATAATATTGCCTATTGGCAGAAGATTCCATTTTATAATCCTGTCTCCAGTATGAATTGACACGCGCATTACCAACTGACCCGTAACTCACACGAAGTTTCAGATTATCCAGCCAGTCTTCCGTCTGCTTCATAAATTTTTCCTGGGAAATGCGCCATGCCAATGCCATACCCGGGAAAAATCCCCAACGGTTTTCAGGAGCGAACACATTCGTTCCGTCGGCACGGGCTGTAAAAGTGAACATGTACCGGTCTTTGAAAGCATAGTTTAAACGACCGAAGTAAGATGCCGTACGAGAAGGTTCACCAAGAGTGGTATACGTTGGTTGGGATTCTCCATAGTTCCACATAGCCAACACTTCGCTCGCCGTAAAATCCATAGGATAATATTTGGATGAGGCAATCATCTGATTTCTGTAATTACTCACCATTTCATGTCCGGCCATCAGATCAAGACGGTGATTCTTTTTCAGAGAGAACCGGTAACTCAATATGTTCTGCAAGTTCCATCGTGCACCTTTCTCATCCGTACGTTTGGCTACGGGCTGACCGGCATTGGAGCTCGACTCTCCGGTTTTCTTTAACCAGACATTATCGGTATAATTATAAGTGTATGCGTAACTACCTTTCAGCTGATAAGTCAATCCTTTAACAATTTCCCAGTTAAATCCGGCATTATAAGTCATAGAAAACTGGTTTTGCTTCTTATACTCATTCACCGTATTATATACAGGATCATTCAATGATGATAACAATGCATCATCCGAGTAATCAATTTCACCCCCCAAAGCATCTCCCGCATCTATACTTGCAAGGCTGTTGATTGGCGAGAAAAGAACGGCATCTCTCAATTTACCTCCATTGGTACCCGCACCGTCAATCACCATTCTAGTCAAACGGCTGGAAAACTCAAACTTCAATTTGTTACTCAACTTTTTATCCATCTTCACACTCAAGTTATCCCTCACATAATTGGAGTTGAGCATAATGTACTTCTCATCTTCCCGCGTATAACTCAAATTATTACGCAATGTGGCATCCGTTCCTCCTGTTATACCAACGTTATAGCTTTGTTTGAATCCGGTGTTTCCATATACTTTATCCTGCCAGTTCGTGCCTTCTACCGAACGATAAATATTGCGGTCGTCCCAACGTCCATACATCGAATTAATGCTACTAGTCAGAGAGGTGCCCGGATCAAGTTCTTTCTGATAACAGTAGTATTCGTAAGGTGAAAGTACCCCCGTCAGATTATACACATTACTGACACCCCAGTGAGCATTGAATGAGATTTCTGTTTTTCCCGCCTTACCGCTTTTTGTAGTAACAAGAATAACGCCGTTCGCACCTTTAGCTCCATAGATGGCGGTAGAAGAAGCATCTTTCAAAACATCAATGCTTTGAATATCACCGGGAGGAATATCATTGATATTACTCACCTGAAAACCGTCAACAATATATAACGGTGAATTGTCCTGGGTAATAGAACCACCACCACGCACTGTAATCTGGATTGTTGCATCGGGCGATCCATCAGTAGCCACTACATTCACACCTGCCAGTTTTCCTGTAATAGCCGCAGCCGCAGAAGTTATCGGAATATCCTTCAAAACCTTCTCACTCACTGAAGAAATCGCACCGGTCAAATCTCCGCGACGTGAGGTTCCGTATCCTACCACTACCACTTCGTCCAAAGTCTGATTGTCTTCTTCCAACACAACTTTCAGATGTTTGCCCGGTTTCACAGTCGCAACAACTGATTTCATTCCTACAAAACTAATTTCCAACTTTGTTGCATCTTCGGGAACAGACAAAGTGAAATTTCCATCCAAGTCGGTAATTGTACCGACGGAGGACTTTTTCAACACCTTCACACTAGCACCAATAATAGCATCGCCGTTGGTATCCACCACCGTTCCTTTCACAGATACCTTCTGTGCATATACTGTTGTCGCCGTTATAAAGCACAAGAGCAAGCAACATATATACGCAAAGCATCTTCTCAAAAATAAATGTCTTTGTACATCCATAGTATTATCTTGATTAATTTGTTTCATTTTTGATGTTACAAAAGTCACACTTTTACAGCTGTTTTCCACTCATTATTTATGCAAAAGCGTGGACTTTTTATATAGAATGCCTTATTTTAATGTAATAATTATCACCTCTCCTTCACGTGTATCCACATCATACAAATAAGTATCACGTAATGCCACTCCTTTTAAAGGTGCTTTCTCACTAATCATCGGGCGTGAGATTTGCTGTACTTTAAATAATGCGTTCGGATTCGCTTCTTCTTCCTTCTTCTGTTTCAACGATGTTCCTTCAGCAGCCAATTTCCAGTAAGAGCGCAGACGCAGATTGCCTCCGATTTCCGAACGTAACACAGCTTTTACCAACTTACCGTCCTTCCAAGTCAATTCATCAATCAAAAAACCTCCCCGGGCACGCAACCCTTTCACTGTCCCGTTCTTCCATTCCGAAGGCAACGAAGGCAACAGATGAATCGCACCGTCATGACTTTGCACCAGCATTTCGGCAATACCAGCTGTGCAACCGAAGTTACCATCTATCTGGAAAGGTGGATGCGCGTCGAATAAATTAGGATACGTTCCGCCTCCCTGTCCTTTTTGTATTTCAGGGCTGACATAAGTCAGCTGATTCTTTATCAACTGATAAGCATGGTCCCCGTCAAGCATACGAGACCAGAAACAAACTTTCCATCCCATTGACCAACCGGTAGAAGGATCTCCCCGTTGTATCAATGTGTTTTTTGCCGCTTCAAAGAGTACCGGAGAACGATAAGGAGAAATCTGATAACCGGGATATAGCCCCCAAAGATGAGAGATGTGCCGGTGACGATCATTAGGATGATCCCAGTCTTCAAACCATTCCTGCAATTGTCCGTACTGCCCTACCTGCATCGGAGGCAACTGCCGGCGCATATTCTTCAATGTATCACAAAAATCGGTATCGGCATTCAGCACTTTTGCTGCTTCACACGTATTTGAAAACAAATCGAATACCAACTGATTATCCATCGTGATTCCTGCAAAAAGATTACTTTTCTTCTTTATCCAGCGCGGAGCATTCTCGGGTGAGTTGGAAGGAGTGACAACCAGATAACCAGTATTCGGGTCGCGTACCAGAAAGTCGACAAAGAATTCCGAAGCACTTTTCATCATCGGATATACTTCCTCCAAATACTTCTTATCACCAGAAAACAAATAACGGTCCCATAAATGCTGGCAAAGCCATGCATTGGCCACAGGCCATGTTCCACAATAAGGACGGTCCACCGCACCCGTCATACGCCACAAATCCGTATTATGATGCAACACCCAGCCACGACAACCATACATTCGGCTGGCAGCTTCACGCCCATTCTCACTCAATTCACGTACCATCTGGATGAATGGTTTATGAAGTTCCGCCAAGTTAGTGATTTCAGCCGGCCAATAATTCATTTCAGCATTAATATTCGTTGTATAATTGCAACTCCAGGGAGGTCCCGGATTATGATTCCATTTGCCCTGCAAGTTAGCAGGCTGGCATCCGGGCTGCGAAGAAGAAATCAATAAGTAACGTCCATACTGGAAATACAATGCTATCAATGCCGGATCATAGGATGAAGAAAATTCCTTGATACGTACATCCATCGGCTTATTGGCTTGGGAAGTTTCACCCAAATCCAAAGTTACACGATTGAATTGTTTCTGATAAGCAGCAATATGAGCGGCTTTCGCTTTACTATAATCTTTCGCTGCATTTTTCAAATAAGCTTTATTCCGTTGATACGGATCGCCCGATATATCTTTATAGTTGACAAAGTTAGTCGCCATCGAGATATACAATGTAAGTTCACTGGCTCCTTGAACACTAAGCAACGTGTCATTGGCAGTTATCACTTTCCCACCTTTATGTTTCACATCCAAATCGGCACAATAGTGCACTTTACCCGGAAAATAACGGCTGCCATACGTAATACCTTCCAGCCGCAAACCTTTCTTTCCATAAATACTACGTTTCGGATCTCTCATCGGGGTATTAAAAAACAGTTCGCAATTGATTGTTCCCGGTTTGGATGCTTTGATATGCCTGATAACCAGTTGATCGGTAAATGATGCAAATGTTTCTTCGGTAAATTCCACTCCGTCTACTTTGTAGCGAGTCACAGCTACTGCATTGCTTATATCCAGATCACGATAGTAATTATTTACCTTTTTGTGATCTTGATAACGGATATTCAGACGCCCCACCGTCTGGTAAGGCATTTCATTCCCCACTTGTGAAAGAATCTTCGTTGTCGCCATGTTCTGCGCTTCTTCGTACTTTCCTTCAAAAATCAACCGGCGCATTTCCGGCAAAGCCGTTTTTGCTTCTTCATTATAGTTCTGGTAAGGAGAGCCTGCCGACACTGTTTCTTCGTTCAACTGTATTTGTTCCAGTTGAGGATCACCGAACACCATTGCTGCAATCCGTCCATTACCAACCGGGAGTGCCTCTTCCCAATAAGAAGCGGGTTTGTCATACCATATTCTATAGATGTTTTGTCCTTCCACATTCCCCAACAGAGAAGAAAAAGCCAACATACAACTGAATACTTTACTTATCATTTTCATATTTTAAAGTTTTAATTGTCATCACTCTTTTGAAGGTTCACTCAAAGACCCATACTCACTAACGGCCTTCACCTGATATGTCTTTCCTTCCTCAACATTACAAGACGTTTCCTTGGTTATTTGTACAGTTTCATCGTTCGCAATTACCAAATAACAAATTGCATATTTTGAAGCATCCCAACTTAATATTCCGTTTTCTCTTTTCAGATTTTCCGGTGCGGATATTTGTTCCATATATTTCTTCGGGTCCCAATTATCACCCTCACGAACAACGTTTTCATACGTATACCGAGCTGCTTCACCTGCCGTAAGGACAGCCTGACAAATGCCTGTCACCGGATTCTCTTGTTCATCCTGATAGGTATATTGCGTTTTACGCTGGCTTAAATCTACAGTATTCCCCTCCTTATCTTTACTGTTATATTCAGCAAACATTTGAGGAATAGCTCCCATATCCGTCCATCCTTCCGGAGCTATCTTTATATTAAAAATCGTATTGAGATATACAGCTATCGGAGAATTATGCCAGGGACGCCCCAACTTGACACTTTCTGTATCAGCCAATTCATTTCCATCCACAATGCAATTATTCAACACATATCCCCAACGTGTTCCTACTTTATGAGAAGGAGCAACAATAATTGCACCATCCCTCATATTATAAAAGGTGCAATGTTCGAGAAAGCAATTCCCGTTTCCATAGAAGTAATCAACGGCTCCTTCAATCCAGCAATTCTGTGCATACAGTCTGCCGTTATCCGATTTAGGCCCGGTCTGCCAGGTGTCTTGGTACGAGAGGAATTTGCAATTATTGAATGAGTTGCGGTCATTCTGGGTATACATTGCCAATGCCATAGGGCCTTTCTGTAATTCTTTGCCATATCCGTTTACAAAAGATATATTCTCTGCGTAAAAATCCGTAGCCTTCACTGATACCATAGCGGCTTCCGTTTTTCCTAAGTTCTTATAAGAGTACTTCCACACATCCGGATCAGTCGCACTGGCTTCGGTTGAGCTGTTAATTCGTAACTTGACAATTGTCTTATCCACATCCTGTCCGATGAGATGAATATACGGTTTGTCTTCAGGAATGATTATTTGTTCTTCATACGTTCCGTTCGCCACGAAAATAAGCCAAGGTTCTGTTCTTTTCGAGGGGACATTATCTATTGCTTTCTGTATACTGGTATAGTTTCCTTTTCCGTCAGGACTGACCACCGCATCAAATATGCGTGCTTCCGGTTGAGGACGTTCTCTGATTGTAAACTGAATACTAACACCTTCGAATACATTTCCCTGAAAGTCTATGACTGCACCTTTTGGGAGGCTGAACTGACAGACCTGATTATAGTCCAAAGCAGTATAAGCGTAAGACGCTGTTTTACCTTTGAAAGTCAACTCCACTTCCTCGCCATTAAAATTCGCTTTCCCTTCTCCCGCTTTCACATACTCGTTAAAAGTAAGCAGAATCGTATTGTTTTCTTCGGCCGTTTCACCATTTGCAGGAGTTACAGACACCAAAGAAGGGGCTTCATGGTCGGGAACAAAAAAGTTATTGCTACTTTCCTTGCAACTTGTTGCCAGCAAAGCTGATAACAACAATAGTCCTTGGGACATCTTTGAAAATAAATGTGCTTTCATAAATTATTTGTTATATTCTTAATGATAGATTCTTATTCCATTATTATTTGGTCGTCCTGTCTTGAGCAGTTACTATTTCACGTTACAAAAGTATACGGAACAACATGAATACTTTCTCACTATTTGTTTGTTTGCGTGGACTTTTTTTAATATCATTCAAAAGTTGCGGACTTTTTGTGCAATCTGGTGCACTATCTATGCAACCAGTTGTCTATCAAATTCTATCCGCTTACATTTGTATCAGTATCACTATCATCACACTTTATAAAAAATCAGGTAAGATATGAAAAACAACAAGGTAAAATTCATTTTCGTGGCACTACTGTTTGCCACACAAGTAGAAGCGTTCTCCTCCTGTTCCACATCTTCAGTCAATGAAGAAAATAAAGAACAGGAGACTCCACCGGATTCTCCCTCCGTATCTCCACCAGTGGAAGAAACAGCATATGCCTTTCCCGGAGCTGAAGGAGGAGGAATGAACACTACAGGAGGAAGAGGTGGAAAGGTATATATTGTCAGATCCCTGGAAGACTCCAAAGCACCGGGTACCCTCCGGTATGCCATCGAACAAAAGGAGCCTCGTATAATTGTCTTCTGTATATCCGGCACCATTTATCTAAAATCGACACTGGACATTCGGAACGGTGATGTCACGATAGCCGGACAGACAGCTCCCGGAGACGGTATCTGCCTGGCTCACTTTCCAGTAAATGTATCGGCCGATAATGTAATTCTACGATACCTGCGTTTCCGAATGGGAGATACGGATTTGCTGGGCTCTTCGGCTTCCGACGGTGCAGATGCTCTGGGAGGACGCCAGAAAAACAATATCATGATTGACCATTGTTCCATCAGTTGGAGCACTGACGAATGTGCTTCATTCTATGATAATACTAACTTTACTATGCAATGGTGTATTATTTCAGAAAGTCTCCGCTTATCGGGACATACCAAAGGCCCTCATGGATATGGCGGTATTTGGGGAGGAGTCAACGCTTCCTATCATCATAATCTGATGGCACACCATGACAGTCGCACACCACGTTTCGGTTCCGGAGTAAAATATCAAGGTCAGGAACGTACTGATATGCGTAATAATGTTATTTATAACTGGAGCGGTAACGGATGTTATGGCGGCGCAGCAATGGGTATTAACATTGTGGACAACTACTACAAACCCGGACCCGCTACGGATGCCAAAGTGGCCAACCGTGTGATGGCTATCGACATCAGCTCTTCTGATGGAGATTTTGCACCGATCAAAGGGGTATTGGGACAGTATCATATCAGCCGGAATTACTTCGAGGCAGGAAACCAACTGACAGAAGCATCCGCCGCAAAAGTGAACAAAGACAACTGGACTGGTATCCGTAACAACACCGGTCACTCTCTCGATGAACTGAAACGGGATACTCCGGTAGAAGTAGATGCGGTAACTACCCACACAGCACAAAAAGCTTACGAGCTGGTGTTGAAATATGCGGGTTGCAGTCTCAAACGAGATGATATAGATACTCGTATCGTTGAAGAGACACGCACAGGAACGGCACAATTCATCGGAAAGAACGAACACAACGGATTAGGAGATGCCCCCTGCCCGAACGGTCCTTGTGAACATTGCGACAAAGGTATCATCCATTGGAAAAGTCAGAATTATCCTAAGGGCGGACTTATCGATAGTCAGAAAGACCTAAAGCCTTCCGGAGCTGGTAGCGACTGGAGCGCATGGCCAACATTAAAATCATTGCCACAAATTACTGATTCTGACAATGACGGCATGCCTGACGAATGGGAAACCGCCAACGGATTGAACCCAAACAAATATGATGCAAACGGAAGAAATCTAAGTACTGCCTATGATAATATAGAGGTTTATATCAATAGCCTTGTAGAAACAATAACAAATACGCAAAATAAGAA
>ERZ825324.2346-NODE-2346-length-19897-cov-4.800877_pt1 | contig 19897 bp, 19 predicted proteins | sample MGYA00519859_ERZ825324 | MGnify/ENA primary metagenome ERZ825324 (study PRJEB31778, sample SAMEA3449198) | human gut metagenome | biome: human gut; feature: human-associated habitat; material: faeces | place: United Kingdom | collected 2010/2012 ... | reverse complement strand
GACGAATCATATCCTCAACAACAATATCGTATATCTCCCCGATAGTACTGCAATACTCAAGTACCTTCCAAGGCTCATTAGTATGGAAATGAATCTTGATAAGATCCTCATCACCTGCTGCAATCAGGCAGTTTCCTTCAAAATGCTCTGTAATATAATCTGCAATAACGTCCTCATCTAAATCTTCATCTCTTCTGTCAATAAGAAGCTGTGTATCATAACGGTATGCAAACTGATCATCTTCAACATCTACGCTATGTATATCTGACATAAAACAATCCTCCATAATCTGTCTTTATGTGTGGTCAGCCGCATGTTCTGCCCGACTAACCCGAGACATTATCTCACATATGAATCATAACTTCAAGCATCAGAATATTCTTCTGATAAAATTATACAATCCATTATTCCATACACTGACCTCATGTGCTCCCGGTCTTATATAGAAAATGTGGTTAATTCCATGACTTGTCATATAATCTGAATAGTTAATAGCAGATTCCTTGCAGTAAGGATCACTGTCACCAGTTACAATAAGAGTAACCAAAGGCTGCTGCCCTCCATCCTTAACAAGTTCAGGCAGAAGAAATCCTCTGTTTCCATAAACTCTTTCTCCACTTCCTGTATCAACCACTCCTCCTACCGGGGCAAATGCACCTACATACCCAAACACATCAGGATGTGCAAAACACAGGAAAAGCGATTCTCTTCCGCCAAGTGAATATCCTGCTATCGCCGTATTCTCTCTTCCCGTTCTGGTAGAATAATGCTCGTTAATATAAGGAATCAAAGTATTAATAACATCATACTCACACGCATCATATTTTGCTGTAAGTTCAGAGAAATCATAGTCTGACTCCTGACCACCATCAGCATCTGTGAATACAGTAAAACTCACCATAATCACAGGATTCCTGTTGTAATCATCAACTGCATTCTGTGCAACATACAGAGCGCCAATTCTGTTATATTCAGAATAACTTCCGCTCATTCCATGCAGAAGATACACAACCGGATAACTCTGTGATTCATCATAATCTCTTGGAAGATATACACAAGCCTTACGTTCACTTCCGGTTGTCAGTGAATAATAGCTTATCTCATCAACATTTCCATATGTTACACCCGGTCTTTCATCATTATAATCATCTGGTGTGTCATACTCTGCTGCCACTTCACTAGATACGGCTCTGCTCTTGCACCCCGACAATCCTGTCACTGTAAATGCTGTCACCAGTGCCATTAACACAGAAACCGCCTTGTACATATTTCTTGAAATCATAATCCGGTACCTCTGACAAACCTTCTTACAATCTCCAAGCCGCCAACCGGTGCACAGAATTTCTGATTATGCTTTCTGCACTCTTCATAGACATATTCTAGGTTGAACCACTCAACGCCGTCCAATTCTTCCTTCTGCAATGTAAGTTCATCTATATTGACTGGCTTCGTGTATACATAGACAAATGCAATCTCACTGTCCTTAAACATCTTGCCATAAAATTCTTTTTCATATTGGATTACAAATGTATCAACAAACTGCAAATCATCAACAGAAGCCTTAATTCCAAGTTCCTCATGCAGTTCTCTTATAGCAGATTCCTCCGGTTCGTCACCGGCCTGAATATGTCCCGCCGAAGAAGTATCATATCTTCCTGGAAATGAGTCCTTATTCATAGCCCTTTTCTGCAACAGTACCTCTGCTCCCTCATCAGACTTTCTTACAATCCACACATGCGCCGTTCTATGCCTGATTCCCTCACTATGTGCAGTCTTACGCTCAACAGTCTCGCCTGTTGGCTTTCCATTCTCATCAACAATATCAAGTAATTCCATGTTAAATCCGTACTCCATCATAATAAAAAAGCCACCAGCTATCGCGAGTTCTACGGGAAAAATAAAGTGATTGGACCTAGACTCCGATAGTACCGCTTTCGCAGCACCCCTCCCAGGACTGATGGCTTACATATTATATTACTATGTGATGGAAAATTCCATAGGATATATTCTATTTATTATCACACACCTCATCTGTCCAGGTATTATACTTTCCATCGTTGCTTTTCCTTATGTCCTCCTCATTGTAATTATTTCGCTGCTCCTTAAGCAGCTCAATCTGTAATTGTGTCTTCCTGTTAAGCTTGTACAATTCATTAATCTTGTATTTAAAAAAGAACATAATAGTCAGGCTAAACCCAACCCAGTATATGAGAAATAAGGTTGTAAATTTTCTTAACTTATGTTCCCTGCGCTGCTGCCTTTTACGTTCATTGATATAACCCATTTTTCGCTCCGTATCCATCATTCCTCCTCAATTTTTATAAAATCATTGTATTAATCCGGACTGACATGCTGTGTCACAGCAAAATATTTATAAATAAATTTAGTATGACAGGCTTTGTCGCTAATCTGATATAACATATTGTCTATAAAATATAGTATAATCAATATCAGGAGGCATCGGATATGGATAATGAATATAAGAATTACAAAGCTGACAGAGTCCTTAAACTGCTGTTTCGGGCTTTAAAGGGTGAGTCCCTCTCGGTAGCCGCACTCGCCGACGAAAGTAATGTGTCAACAAGAAGCATAACAAGAGATATTAACGATTTAAAAGCATTCCTTGCCGACTATCGCGATATTCTTGGCAATGCTGAATTAAAATACTCTGCTTCAGACCATTGCTACACATTAGAGATGGACAATCTGTTTTCTAATAAAGAACTTTTCGCCATAGCTAAAGTGCTTATCGGAAGCAGGGCGTTCAGCCATGAAGAACTGCTCACAATAATCGGAAAACTGAAAACGCATACAAGCTATTCAGACAAAAAACGCCTTGAACAGCTTATTGCCAAAGAAATGTTTAACTATGAAGAAGTCGGCTCAGACTGCGACAGCGTAATTGATAATGTCTGGAAGCTTTCCAACTACATTCAGGAACAGCGTGCAATCACAATCAGCTATTACAAAATGAACCGTGACAGGGTCAAGCACAGAATCATACCAGTATCAATAATGTTTAGTGAATACTACTTCTTTTATCATACACTCCTAAAAGATAATCACTTTCCACCAGTTTCCTTGGTTTTTCATCAGCTTTTTTTGCCCTGATGGCCTCTCTCCTTTTCATAAGCAGTCTTCCCCATCTGTCAGGACATGAATCTGCAAAAACGCCAAAAATATTTTTATCATCATTCACATATTGTCTGCCATTATACAATTGTAAATCCGGATCTATAAAAGTCGTAGATTGTTCAAGCCATTTTTCATCATATTCAAATGAACAAAACTCCTTACCTCTTGCCATAGAAGCATATAATTTTCCTATTAATTGTTTATCATAAGGTAAAAAATCTGCATAAACATATATTATTCTTTCCCCATTCATTTACATTCACCTCTTTTTTCTTACCCTCTTTTGTACATGCAAATCCAAATCCTGCAGCTTTCTTCCTAGTTCATCATCCTTAGCTACTAATAATAAATCCTTATCCATGTAATTCAATGCATGTAAAACTGCTGCATAACACCCCATTGCAACCGAAGGGGATCCCTTCTCTATAGCACACAATGTTGCTCTGCTTATCCCCGCTCGCTCAGCAACAATTTCTGCTGATATTTTTCTTCTTAATCTTGCATATTTTATTTGCAATCCCATCTGTTCTAGTATGTTCAATGTTTCAGGTAATAACACTATAGATTTTTTAGGCACAACATCATCTCCTTATATCAATAATATTATGCAAAAATGTCAATTTTGTCAATTTTTATTTACTTTATTCTTATTCATTATAAAAAAATCAGGCTTTGGATTTCTCCTCCGCCTGATTACAATTCTGTTAATTCAATTCAATTTTATCGCTAAACCCACTAATCAGCCTTTTTCTCTTGCCACCTCAAACTCCTGCTTTATCTGTGCAAGAAGCTCAGGATTAACAAGAACATCACATATTGAATCAGCCATTATCTTTGCTGCGTATACTATGGCATTATGCGCTGCATCACTCTTTCCAGCCTTAAGGTAGGCTTCTGAATGTGGCTGTGCATCCTTGTCTGTGAATGCAATTCTTATACATGAGCCTGGAACTTCATATAACACATTGCCGAAATCTGTTGAACCAGTCCTTTCGCGTGGTGGCGCAATCGATGGGGCATTCTCATATGCTGCATTTGCCATAAGCAGATCATTGACCTTATGGCACACAACCTTGCTCTTGAATGGAAGGTCTCTCTGAACCTCATATGTTGTTCCAGTCATAAGCGCAGCACCTTTTAAAATGTTGTAGAATCTCTCTACAACTTCATCAAGGTATTTCGTGCTGTATGAACGGAGTGTATATTCTGCAACAGTAAGGTCCGGAACTACATTTGGAGGACCACCTGCATTACGGATTGTGTAATGCATTCTTGTGTCATCTTTAACATGCTCTCTTAACATCTCAATTGCATGGAATGATAATAACGCTGCATCAAGTGCGCTGCGTCCTTCTTCTGGACTTATTGCAGCATGGCTTTTTACTCCGTGGAATGTTACCACGAAATTCTCGAGTGCCATACATTTTTCATCTACTGATGTATTAGGCGAACCATGCGACATAAATGCAAGGTCAAGCTCTTTCATATAACCTTTATCGAGCATAATTATCTTACCGCCAAGAGTTTCCTCTGCCGGAGTTCCATACACAACAAGCCTGCATGGATAATCCTGAAGGCAGTTCTTTACTGCAATTGCTGCCCCTATCCCGGCAGGTCCCTGAAGATGATGTCCACACGCATGTCCGATTTTTTCAAGAGCGTCATATTCAACAAGAATTCCAATCACCGGGCCGTCACTTCCATTATCCCATGTTGCCCTGAATGCTGTTTCAAGTCCTGTTCCACGCTCTACCACAAATCCTTCTTTTTCAAGATAACTGCACAATATATCAGATGTCCTGTACTCTTCCCCACTTATCTCCGCAAGGTCGAATATCTCATCTGACATCTGGCATAAATCTTCTTTATAGCTGTCAATAACCGCTCCAAGCTGCTTCTTAATATCGTCTGACATAATATCTGCTCCTAATCAATTCTAATATCCAATCATTAATGCACCAAGCATAAACAGACATCCAAGTGCTGTCCATATAAGGAACAGAGGCATCATGAACTTAAGCCATTTGCTATAAGGAATCTTTGATACAGCAAGATATCCCATAAGTGATGATGACATTGGAAGTACTGAGTTAGAGAATCCGTCTCCTAACTGGAACGCAAGTACTGATGTCTGTCTTGATATTCCTACAAGGTCTGAAACCGGCACCATAAGTGGCATTGTAACTGCTGCCTGACCTGTTCCTGACACGATTACGCAGTTAATAAGTGACTGACATAAGAACATGCCAACAGCCTTAATTGAATCTGGCATAACATTTACAATATTAACAATTCCGTACACGATAGTATCAAGAATATTGGCATCACTTAAGATTACCTCAACTGTACGGGCAATTCCGATTATAAGACATCCTACGATAATGCCTTTAGCACCTTCTCCGAATTCCCTTGCAATTCTGCTAGGACCGTAACCGCTGATAAATCCGCATATTACACCCATAAATATGAACAGACCTGACATTTCTTCAAAGTACCAGCCCTTCTTTGAAAGGCCATATATAAGTATTCCAAAGCCAAGTGCCATAACAACAAGAACTGCAATCTGTCTTACCGTAATTGTGTCTGTTGCATTGTCAAATGTGTACTCCTGGTCTTCAGGAATTCCATATATTACGCTTTTTTCAGGATGTGCTGCAACCTTTCTTGCATAGCAGATTATGTATGCACTTGTAGCAGCAAGAAGCACAACAAGAATAAATACTCTGTAAGCCATTCCTGAGAACAACTGCAATTCTGCTATATCCTGCGCAACTCCTACATTGAACGGATTAAGTAATCCGGCTGTGAATCCAACCGCTGCACCGAGTGCAATCATTGCTGTTCCTGTAACTTTATCAAGCCCTAAGAATAACGCAAGTGTAATTCCGATAGGAACGAATATCATAACCTCTGATGACATTCCCATTGTGAATCCGAATATAGAAAATAATGTCAAAAATACAGGGATTACAACATATTTGTGCTTAGAAAATGTCTTAGATAACTTCTTGCATAACGCTGTAAGTGCGCCTGTTGATGTAATTACCTGAAAAGCTCCGCCGATTATCAGCATAAATGTGATTGTTGACGCTGATTTAACAATTCCGGTATAGATTGCTGAAGGAATCTTTAACGGATTAAGCGGACTTGATGCTATTCTGTGATAACTTCCAGCTTCAACTAAAGTCTTGCCTGTTGCTGCATCTTTAAATCTTGTAAATTCACCTGCTGGCACAATATATGTTGCCGCTGCAGCAATAATAATAATTACCACAAGTATTACAAATGTATGTGGCGTTTTCCATTTTTTCTTTGCTTTTGTTTCCATGAACTTTTTCTCCCATAACTAATTTATATTTTTATACATTTTAATATAAATCATACTAAAAATAAAATTGTATGTTTTTATCGAAAGTATAAATCTAATTTATAGTTTCAATTGATTGATACATTTTAATTATGTATAATTATTACATTATTATTGAAACATGCACTATTTTAGAAAGGAAATTCATATGATTACTGAAAAAGACATGCAATATGTTCTTACAATTGCTAATTATGGAAATCTTACCAAGGCCGCCAATGCTCTGTTCTTGTCGCAGCCGGCTTTGAGCATACATCTTAAACAGCTTGAGACATCACTTGGTATACAGCTTTTTGAAAGAAAAGGCCGCCGCATGATTCTTACATATGCAGGCGAGGAATTCGTGAAATCTGCCAGAGATATTACTATGAAATGCTTTGAGCTTGAAGACCGCATGATTGATATTGGCAAAAATGTAGCTGTTAAACTCCGCATTGGTTACATGGTCCGTCAGGTTGAGTCTCTCTTTCCATCTGTTATGACTGCATTTAACAGACTGTATCCACAGTCAGTTGTATATGCCATTGACGGACATCTCTCAGACCATGAAGAGCAGCTTCTTGCCGGTGACCTTGATATGTTCTTTGGATATAACAGCGTGAGCAACACCAGACTTTCCTATGAAACCATATATGAAGACTGTCTTGTTGCCATTCTTCCCAAAAGCCACCCTGCTGTATCTTTCGCAGAGTCTAAAGAATCATGCATCTATCCATGGCTTGATCTTGCGCATGTAAGAAAAGAAAGATTCATCCTGCAGCACAGCAACCAGAGTATAAGGCAGCTTGAAGAGGACGCCCTTTTCTATGCTGATGTCCTGCCAGAGCTTACCTATAAGATAAGCAGTATTGACGCAGGAATACGACTTGCTGAACAGGGATATGGAATTGCATTTACATTAAACAGTTATCTTGCTTCAATGAAGCTTTCACCTGATTCAGTTGTATTACAGGTTGGCGACCCAGACTTGCGTATACCATTCTCCGCTGCCTTCAGAAAAGAAGATGAAAACCGGAAAGAACTGAAAGAATGGATACGGCTGACTAAAGAGCTTGTTTCCAGACAATAAAATAACCGGCTGATACTGCATTTAGCTGTATCAGCCGGTATCTTAATATTATTCAATTATAATACTTCCACAAGCTCAATCCTGAAATTCAGTTCTTTTCCTGCCATCTCATGATTAGCGTCAAATGTAATCTCAGTATCAGTTAAAGCAGCAACCCTTGCTGGGAATGGCTGTCCATACATATTCTGAAGATATACCTTATCATCAATTTTAAGTTCTTCTGCACCCGGAAGCTCGCTTATAGGCAGTGTTATGAACGCTCTTGGATCGGCTTCTCCATACGCCTCCTCTGGCATAAGATGAACATCAATAACGTCTCCGACATTCATTGTTGCAACAGCCTTGTCAAAGCCCTGAATCATCATTCCTGCTCCACAAGTAAATTCAAGCGGTTCACCTCTGTCGTAAGAAGAATCAAACTGTGTTCCATCGTTAAGTGTTCCTTTATAATGAACCTTTACCTTCTTCCCCACATTTGGTCCTTCAAATGATGGTGTAAATGTACCACAGCCACCGCCGCAGCCGCCACAACCACTTCCGCAGTCTGATTCACCTTCATCACTTCCACAATGTCCGCAGCCTGACTCTTCATCTTCATGGCTTCCACAGTGTCCGCAACCATGACCTTCTTCATGATCATGATGATGGTCGCAATTAACTCCTGCTGATGTTAAATCACCATTAAGATATGCCTCAACTGCTGCGTCTGCCTCTCCATCTGCTCCTGAATATACATCAATTCCAGCTTCTGAAAGTGCTGTGACTGCACCGTTGCCAATTCCACCACATATAAGAACATCTACACCTTTATCCTTAAGGACAGCTGCCAATGCGCTATGACCAGCTCCATCAGTGCCAATTACCTCTGCACGGACAATATTCTTTCCTTCTGTCTCATAAATCTTAAAGCTCTCAGAATGTCCGAAATGCTGAAAAATCTGACCATTCTCGTATGTTACTGCTACCTTCATTAATAATCCTCCTGATTAATATTTATTTATCCTCATACAGTGCATGATAGACTTTAAGGAACTTTTCATCTCTTTCCCCAGTTTTATCCTGTCTCTGCCATCAGAATAATCGTAAAATCCTTTTGCTACACATTATAACACTTCTTACTCATTATTATCTCTCCAATAGTCTTATAATATTAATAACATTTACTACATGGCGTATAGCCAAGGCTTTGTGCTTTCTCTAGCGTAACCTGACTCGGATTCTTCATATTACTGCATGAACTGCTTCTGTGGTACTTCTTTCCAGATTTAGGAATCCATACCATTGTAGAACTACCAGAATTGTTAGAAACCACTGGTTCCTCTACTGCCTGCTGTTTCTCCTCAACCTGAGGTGCAGCAGCTTCTGTCTTCTCAGTTACTGCCTCTGTAGTCTTTTCTTTAGTGACTTTTTCTGTGTTGGCAACGCTCTGTGTTGTCTGTTCTTTACTAACGGAAACTGTTGTCTGTGCTACAGATTTCGTCGTAGCATTTTCCGCTGTCTCTGTACCACAACCCACGAGCATACATATACTCATGATAATTACCATTAATAAACATCTTGTTCTGCCTCGCATATTAATCAGCTCCTTTGTACATATATAATTCTTCCGACCATTATTTCACTGATAAAATAGTATCATAATATGTACATTTCCGCAAGATAACGAGTTAATTAGTAATTATCACCACATAAAAACTATGCCACATGTATGCACTACATATGGCAGGTTTACACTAAGAACATATATTTTCTAAAACTCATTCTCCTCAAAAAACTTCCGCTTTCTCTCAATCATCTCATCAATTCTCTCGACATAGCTTCTGACGTCTTTGACATTCTCTATTCTCTCAATTCTTACAGAATGATTAGCATCGCCTTCATTATGGAATACAACCTTGGTTGAAGCACCTGCGCCACACGCAATTATAGTCTGTTTTTCTTCCATAATAAGAATATTATATATACATTCAAGACCAGAAACTGCATAACCAACATTTTCAAAGTTCCCGGCCATATTCTTCTGACGGTACATATAATATGGCTGCATGTTAAGGTCACGGGCTGTCTGTTCTGTCATTGTAATAATATTATCTGTATTCTCTATTGAAAGTTCCGCATACTGCTCACGCAAAATGTTGAGTCTTGATGCTCTCTTAATTGCAAGTGAATGTACAGTAAGGCTCTCTGGTCCCATAGCCTTAATTTCATTAAGAGTATGAGCGACCTCATCAACTCCCTCTCCTGGGAGTCCTAGAATCATATCCATGTTAATATTATCAAGTCCGGCTTCCCTTGCCATTGTATATGCATTCTTAATATCTTCAACCGTATGCTTTCTTCCGATTAAATCAAGTGTTTTCTGATTCATTGTCTGCGGATTAATAGATATTCTTCCAACATTATGTGCCTTAAGTACTCTGAACTTATCAGGTGTCACGCTGTCCGGTCTTCCAGCCTCAACAGTAAGCTCGCGGCATCTGCTCAAGTCAAATGCTTCTTCAACTACTGTCAGTACTTTATCTAACTGTTCTGCACTCAAAGTTGTAGGTGTTCCGCCACCCATGTACACTGTATCCAGTCTTCTGCCTTTCATGGATTCAGCGACGAATCTTATCTCTTTAATAAGTGCATCAACATAATTATCAACATAATCTTTGTATGCACCAAGTGCATATGATGAAAATGAGCAGTACAGGCAGATACTTGGGCAGAACGGAATTCCTATGTACAGGCTGTAACCTGTCTTATAATCCATATCTGTAAGTATATCCAGTTCTTTCCTCGCTACTGTAAGGGCAAGGTCTGCTTTTTTCTCACTCGCATAATGCTTTTCCATAAAATGCTTCTTAATCTGTTCTTTGGCTGCACCTTCTTCAAGCATTGTATATGCAATTTTACTTGGTCTTACACCTGTAAGATATCCCCACGGAAGTTTCTTTCCAGTCTTTTCTGAAAGTCTCTTATATAAGCTGTCTTTGAATACTTCATGGGCATTCTTCTTATCAAGACCTGTGATATCCGGCACCTCTATTGTAATAATCTCGTCATCATCTTCTGGCTTGGAATCTGCTTTAAGTGCTGTAACCTCAGTTCTTGGATAAAATGAGCGGACAAGTACAACCGCATCATCATAAAACAAGTCATTATCAATCTTAATATATATCATCGTTGCTTCCTTTTCGCTTGTGGACATCACATAAATGGATTGTTCTGCTTTTCGTATCCAATCGTTGTGAACTCACCATGTCCGGGATATACATCTGTATCATCAGGAAGTTTGCAAAGCTTATCATGAAGAGATTCCATCATTGCCGCAGAACTTGCTGTAGGATAATCTGTTCTTCCAACTGAACCTGCAAATAATGTATCTCCTGACATAAGAGTCTTGTCCGATTCAATATAATAACATGTTCCACCTGCTGTATGTCCCGGTGTATGAATTGCTTTTATCTTAAGTCCTGCAAGTTCAAGAATATCCCCATCATTATGAAGTACATCTGCTGTAACTCTCAGACTCATTCCATATGCATTAGAAAGATTTCTTGCAGGTGAATCAAGCAGCTTCTCCTCATCACATGATGCATATATCTTAATCCCATAATGCTCACGCACTTCATTGGCAGCACCTATATGGTCAAAATGTCCATGTGTAAGAAGTATTGCCTGTGGCTTACTTCCCGAACGTACAACCATATCATATATAGACTCAGGCGAATCCGCCGGATCAATAATAATGCTTTCATTATTCTCTTTATTAATTATAAGATAGCAGTTAGTTCCTACTGGTCCTAATACTCTTGATTCAATCTTTATCATACATCTCTCCTAGCCTGCAGTTCTGGTTATATCAGTAACTCCATCTATTTTTCTTAACTTATCTATAATTCTGTTAAGTTCTTCTTTTCCGTGAATATCAAATCCCATGCTTATTGTTGCAACATTTTTCTTATTAAGACGACAGTTCATGGATTTAACATCAATTTCTGCTTCTGTAAACATTCTTGATATATCAACAATCAGTCCTGTTCTGTTATTAGCAAATATATTAATCTCTACTTCATAAGTATCATTAGTCTGTCCCTGTTCCCATTCAGCTTCAATAAGACGTGCACGCTCGTTGGCTGGGAAGTTGATTATATTAACACAGTCTGTTCTGTGAATTGATATACCTCTTCCTCGTGTAACAAATCCGACAATCTCATCTCCTGGAACCGGATTACAGCATTTTGAAAATCTCACAGCAACGTCATGGATTCCCTTAACAACAATTCCACCCTTGCCTTCCTTCTTCTTGGCCTTATCCTTAGATTCTGCCGCAACAATTTCTTCAAGAACGTCTTTATCTGTAATCTCTGCTTTCTTGGTCTTTTGATGTTCTTCGTTAAGTCTGTTTACAATCTGACTTTCCTTTAATGCACCATGACCAACTGCTGCAAGAATTGAATTCCAGTCCTTAAAACCATATTTATTAAGACATTTTTCAACATATTCAGGTCTTGTAATTTCAGATAAAACAATTCCCTTAGTCTTGCAGTAATTGGCAATCATTTCCTTGCCCTTAAGAATATTATCTTCCTTTAACTCCTGCTTAAACCACTGGTTTATCTTGTTTCGTGCCTGAGTACTCTTTACTATTGAAAGCCAGTCTCTGCTTGGTCCTTTGGAATTCTGTGATGTAATAATCTCTATTCTGTCACCTGACTTAATGACATAATCAATATTAACAAGCTTTCCATTAACTCTTGCTCCTACCATCTTGTTTCCTACTGCACTATGTATGCTGTACGCAAAATCTATAGGACAAGAACCTGCTGGAAGTGTTTTAACATCTCCTGAAGGTGTGAAACAATATACGCTGTCTGAAAAAAGATTCAAATCATTCTTAATTGATGATAAGAATTCCTTATTATCAGACATCTCTTTCTGCCATTCAAGAATCTGTCTTAACCAGCTAAGTTTAGCCTCTTCGCTCTTATCAGTCTTCTCTCCAGTATTGCCCTCTTTGTACTTCCAATGGGCAGCAATACCATATTCAGCAATCTTATGCATCTCATAAGTTCTTATCTGAATCTCAAATGGCTGTCCGTTTGATGCAATAAGAGTTGTATGAAGCGACTGATAATTATTAGGCTTAGGCATAGCAATATAATCCTTGAAACGTCCTGGAATAGGCTTATACATTTCATGGATTACACCAAGTGCCGCATAACAGTCTTTAACTGTATCAACCTTTATTCTTACTGCAAATATGTCATATATCTGGTCAAGCGTCTTATTCTGGTTAACCATTTTTCTGTAAATTGAGAAGAAATGTTTAACTCTTCCGTCTATCTCAGCCTCAATACCGGCATTGCTTATATGCATGCCGACTTCTTTAATTATGCTCTTTATAAATGCTTCCCTGCCTGGTCTGTTTAAGTTGACCTGTTCAACAAGATCATTATATACATCAGGCATAAGATATTTCATTGATAAATCATCAAGCTCTACCTTAATCTTGGAAATACCTAACCTGTGGGCTATTGGAGCATATATTTCCATTGTCTCTCTTGATTTCTCAATCTGCTTTGCCGGCGACTGATACTGCATTGTACGCATATTATGCAGTCTGTCGGCAAGCTTTATAAGGATAACTCTTATATCCTTTGCCATTGCAAGGAACATTTTTCTAAGGTTTTCTGCCTGGACCTCAATCTTATCATGCTGGTAATTGAGCTGTGTCAGCTTTGTTACACCATCTACTAACAGTGCCACCTCATCACCAAATTCTTTTGCAACATCTTCACTTGTCATAACTGTATCTTCAACAACATCATGAAGAAGACCTGCAATAATTGACTCCTTATCAAGCTCTAATTCAGCCAGAATAATAGCAACACATAAAGGGTGGATTATATATGGCTCACCCGATTTCCTGAACTGTCCCTCATGTGCCTTTCTTGCGGTCTCGTATGCCTTCTCGATATCAGACAGATCTGTAGATGGGTGGTATTTCTTTATAGCTGTAATAAGATCCTTATATAATTCCTCAGGACTTGTAAAATCTGCCGGTGTATCCACCGCTCTTTCAACCTGATTAGTTTTGTTATGGCTTGCGCCTGGTAACTCTATATTCTCTGGCATACGTGCCTCCATTCTCTGGTAATTGTCCAGCGTTATAGTTTTCTTAAGCTCATTATTTATACACTGGCATATGTTCTTTCCATAAATTCTCTTGTAGCCACTGCATTTTCTGGAACAGTATTCTCCAGAGTACAGTGTACATATGGCTTATGTTCCTTAATCTTCTTTAACAGAAGCCTATAATTAAGTCCTCCGCCTGTCACAGGATTACCCTTTCCTGTGCCTGCTGCCACTGACTTAAGCTCACTGCCTTCAACAATATAATCCTTACAGTGAACAACAGCAATGTCCTTTAATAACAGGTCAAATGCTTTCTCAATAATCTCATCCTGCTGTGCAAGATTATCAACACATAACAGGTTAACCGGATCAAATATAATCTGAAGATTAGGTGAATCAATAGCATCAAGTACCTTTCTTGCACGTTCAACAGTGTATACAATGTGCTTCCATACAGGCTCAATTGCCACAATAACACCAAACTGTTCAGCATATTTAACTATTGGTCTTAAATTATCAATAAAGCACTGAAGAGCCTCCTCACTGTGATTAGCTGGCTCATACTTATACTCCTCATTAACCGCACCAGTCTCAGTACCAACAACTCCACAGCCAAGAATACTTGCAAATCTTATATGTGCCTTATACTTCTCAACAATCTCCTTATGTTTCTCAGGATTAGGATTGCAAAGGTTAAGATAACAGCCAAGTACTGCAACATCAACCTTATTCTCTGTACATAATTCCTTAATATACATAGCGAGTCCTGGAGTCATAGTCTCCACGCCCGGCTTAAACTCCTTAATAGACTTACTGAGTGCAATATGCATACAGTGAAAACCCTGTGCATGTATATTAGGTATAAGCTCCTCTAATGGAGCGTATGCTACATCATGTGCTCTTATTCCGATTCTCATAAAAAACCACCTTTCCGTCAATTACAAACACTTTTGAAAGATTATACTATATATTACATAAAAAAACCAGTAAATATCTGCGACTTTTCCAAGCTGTAATGGCGTTAATGCTGCTATATACAAAAGAACGGTGAGAGAAAGCCCGCCCAAGCGAAACGCGTTTGCTTTCTCTCACCGTATTAAACTCTGTATACACCTTTATCTCAATTATGAATACAGCTTTACATTATTAATTAATCCTGTATCTCCAAGTGCCTTATAATATGTAACAAGCGGTATAAAGCTCTGTGCAAATCCTTTCGTACTGTCACCAGAAACAATAACAGCATCATCTATAACCTTTTTAGAACCAACTCCTGCCCTGCCTGTGTTATTAATATTAGTTTCAAATGTTTTGAAACCATACTCAAGATATTTCTTATCACCTGTCAGTTCATAGGCAATTGCCAGTGATTCCAGAAGAAGTGTGTTATTTCCATTCCTTGAAAGTGAAGGAAGCTCCTTATAATAGAACAAACCATTGTCAAGAGTACAATTCTCTACAATATCATCAATTGCTCTTATAAGCATCTGCTTAATATCTTCTCTTGGGAATACCCTGTAATATCTCATTACGCTTCCTGCAGCTACTGATATCATAAATCCTACTCTTATAAGAGTATTGTCCGTATATGGAGCAAGCCAGTTGCCATACTCCTCTTCCCATATCTTAAAGCTGTCAATAATCCACTCACATTTTGCAAGCCATTTTTCATCTCTTGTCTCCACATATAATGCAACAAGTGCACGTAAAGCCCAGCCAGTTTCTCTCGCATTGGCTTCTCCCGGTTTGGCATACATTGGTGTATCCAGAAGTCTTAATATGTTATCCCCTATACTTATAGCTGTCTCAAGACCTCTCTCATCACCTGTAAAATGATAGTAATCAATCACTCCTTCAACCCATTCATGTGAGCATACCATTATTCCATTCTTACAATGACCTGCTGTATGTTCCCACTGTCCACCTATTCTTAATGGATTCTTGCTGTAATGGCATACATCAACATCCATCTGATGCTTTGCTGAAACTATTAAATAGTCAAGGAATCTTCTGATTCCAGTTCTTGCATACATAAGAGCGCATGAATGCGGATAATCATATTCATTATTACTCCATACAGGTTTTCCGCCACCTCTTCCTTGTAAAGTATATCCCATATCAATAGAATCGCCCCAATTCAGCATGCCGTAGCATCTTGAATGATTATCAGCCCTTGCAATAAGTGCGATTTCGACTTCATCCACAAGATGTTCAGGGAATACATCCATACACACTTCTGCCTTCTTGAATTCCTCTGGTGCTATGCATGGTCTGTCAGGCATCTGGTATATTGTACTTCTGTTATCAAGCTCCCACATCTGCATATCCGGTTCATGGAAATGCATCAGGAATCTCTGTTCCTTTGCCATACCAGACTGCATAACAACATTTCCAATATCCTCTGGAACAAGCATAACAGCTACTCCGCCGTCATATGCCTTAACTGCCTTCGGATAATTCTGCTGTGCCTGATATACAGTTATACACAATCCATCATTTCCATCAGTATAATCTGCAAGAAATGTACCATAGAATACCTCTGCAAAATGTTCATTTGCTTCCTTTACAAGATATGCATCATCGATAATCTTATTAACCTGCACTCCATCTCTTCCAATATAGAAATCAGTCTTATAATTAGAGCTTCCAACAAGTGTTCTTACATTGGAAACAGGTGCTTTACCAGATATCATCTCTAATTCCCCGGTTCCTCTTGTGTGATACACAGGTCCATTCTCTTTAGAATTATCCGTAAGTACATCTCCACATCCGGTAGAATCATTACCCATATTAATGTGCATATCAAACAAATCATCACTTGCAGTGACTGTCTCATCAGGCTTTGCATAAAATACCAGAGATTTGATATGAAGCTCATCATAAGTTGTATTAATAATTCTGTATGAAACATCAATCCATGACTTAGCTGCATATGATGTAAGTGTTATCTCAAAATCAACTTTTTTATTATTAAGAATGTTACTTCCTTTAGCTCTGATTACACATTTTACAGGACCTGCGTCTATAATCTTCCATTCACCAATATTAATGTCGTATAATCCCATATCATCTTTCAGATATGGTCCTTCAAAATTCTGAGCGGTATAATGTTTTCTTCCATCATCAAGTGTTTCAAATATATTCTGGGAATTATTCTTTACTGTAAATGTAACACAGCCTGTGTCAACACACAGTCCCTGCTCAGTCTGAGTCACAGATACTCCTTTTCCTTCATACTTTCCATCAGTCTCTTTTTCAAACTCAAGCACTGCACCCTTATTAGCAGGAATATCGGCAAGAAAATCCACATACAGGTATCTTATGCTTCCATCTGCATGCTTTGATGTAACCTTTGGCTGAACCATGCATTTTTTGCCATTCTGTGTAATGGCTATCCTGTCAGCACTCTTTAATTCGCCTTCTTTAAAAGGAAGTGCTATGCCTGCCGGTTCCTGTAATCTGTCATACCTGTAAAGCTTGTCAAAATAAATTTTCATTATATGTACCCTCCATTGTTTGTCACGAGCAAATCTGCTATAATTGTACAACAGATTTAAATCATTTGCTATAGTCTTAATATAGCATTCATAATTCTGTAATTCATGTGATAAGATGTCATTATTGGCTAATAATACAGATTTATTGCAACTTTTAGAAAGAAGGTTTATATTATGCATTATGCCGAGATAAAAACCTGTGATATTGCTAACGGACCAGGGGTGCGTACATCTCTTTTTGTAAGTGGATGCACACACCGATGCAAAGGTTGTTTTAACGAAATTGCATGGGACTTTAATTATGGCAGGGACTTCACAGATGATACAATTAAAGAAATCATTGATTCCCTCGCCCCAGACTATGTTACAGGGCTCACACTTCTAGGAGGTGAACCATTTGAACACAGCAACCAGCAGGGACTCCTTCCATTGCTGAGGGAAGTACGCAGAATATATCCTGACCTAAGTATATGGTGCTTTACAGGATATCTGTTTGACAAGGATATTGTTGGAAGAATGTGCAATGAATGGAAAGAAACTAAAGAAATGCTTCAATACATCGACGTCATAGTCGACGGTAAATTTGAAGAAGACAAGAAAGACATGATGCTTCAGTTCAAGGGTTCATCTAACCAGAGGACAATCCTTGTAAAAGAATCACTAGAATCAGGTAATATCGTACTTCTGTACGATTAATAATAAAAAGGAGTTTACGCAATGTCACAGAAAGTTAATATTAAGAAATTAAATCCAGATGCCTGTATCCCAACATACGGAACAGAGTTCTCAGCAGGAGCAGACCTCTACTCAGGAATGCCAGAAGCTGTAACAGTTATGCCAGGCACAACTGAATTCATCAAAACAGGAATAGCAATGGAGATACCAGCAGGCCTCGTAGGCCTCATCTATGCAAGAAGCGGAATGGCATGTAAAAAAGGTCTTGCCCCAGCCAACAAAGTAGGCGTAATAGATTCTGACTACAGAGGTGAAATCATAGTAGCCCTCCACAACCATTCAGATAATCCTGTAACCATAGAACCAAAAGACAGAATCGCACAGATAGTCTTAGCTCCATACATCACAGCAGACTTCAACGAAGTAGAAGAACTTGACGACACAGAAAGAGGCGAAGGAGGCTTCGGCTCAACAGGCACGAAATAATACAGGAACCGGCAGCATAATAATATGCTGCCGGTTCCCACTCACAACCTAAATTCTTTCCTGCCTTACTTATAAGAAATGTTGGCATGTTCAATAACATAGTCCTGTGCCTTCTGTACAAGCATAGCCTTTACAATCTTATCTTTTCCGTATTTTTCAACAAATGTATCCGCATTAGAGTATCCGTTATCAGCCGCAAAATCATCAAGAGAACCTTTATAATCGTATTCTCTCATTGTCATATTGCGGTCTTTAACTATAGCCTCCATGATAAGCTGCTGTGTAGCAGATTTCTTAACAAAGTCATCAAAAGAAAGTCCATACTGCTTCTGACAATATTCATCCTTTGAAAGATTAGAAAAATCCGCATAAAAACCAATAGATGTTTCAAGTCTGGATCTTGTTTCTTCCATAAGTGAATCAGGATAACTGCTTATCTTGAATGTATCCTGTAAAGAAGATAATACATCTTCCTGTATCTTGTTCTCAACCTTTGAATTAATATCAGTTTCAAGAGATTCCTTTATTGACTGTCTATATTCTTCGATTGTATCATATCCAAATGTTTCCTTAACATATGCATTAGTAAGCATTGGCACATTAGGCTGTGAAACTGTCTGCATTGTAAGCTCAAACACTACCTTAGTTCCTGCATATACTGTATTGCTATATGTTTCCGGCAAATCAATTACCATGACCTTAGTCTCTCCAGCCTTCATTCCATAGAGTGCTTCATCAAGCTCTTCTATGTCAAGTCCAAGCTTATCTTTTCCAAGTATCATTGTAACACCATCTGTATTAGACAGTCCTGTTGACTGTGAACCCGAACTTGTAGCAACATAAGTTACAAGTATCTGATCTCCATCAACAGCACCTCTGCTGACTTCTGAATAAGTTGTATCATTCTCTATATCTTTAGCAATCTTATCATCAATAAGCTGATTTTCTATAGAAGTTTTATCAACTGTTACAGCTATATCCTCATATTTTCCAAGCTGTACATAATCATTAACATTATAATCGTATTTTACTTCAATCTCTTTATTACATGCAGTTGCCATAAGCATTGTTGCTGATAATAAAACTATTGATGCTTTTCTTAAAAAATTTTTTTTCACAATAGACCTCCGCTCTTACTTCTCTATACAGAAGTAAAAAATTGACTTTCATACTATATCACATAAAAGAGATTTTATCCATATCTGTTCATATTAGTTCACAGAAATATCATACATTTTAAAAATAAAAGACTGCCGCTTTCACGACAGCCTATTATCTCAATGATATATAATATATAATCAATTATGCAAGCTTAGACTTAGCAACCTCTGCGAGCTTAGCAAATCCTTCTGCATCGTTAACAGCCATCTCAGATAATACCTTTCTGTTAAGATCGATATTAGCTAACTTAAGACCATACATGAACTTGCTGTATGAAAGTCCGTTAATTCTTGCAGCAGCATTGATTCTGGCAATCCATAACTGTCTGAACTGTCTCTTCTTCTGCTTTCTGCCCTTATAACTCTCTGTAAGAGCTCTCATAAC
>ERZ825324.2345-NODE-2345-length-19923-cov-5.584709_pt1 | contig 19923 bp, 16 predicted proteins | sample MGYA00519859_ERZ825324 | MGnify/ENA primary metagenome ERZ825324 (study PRJEB31778, sample SAMEA3449198) | human gut metagenome | biome: human gut; feature: human-associated habitat; material: faeces | place: United Kingdom | collected 2010/2012 ... | reverse complement strand
CTTAATGAGCTGGAAGCCGCATTTTATGCGGCTAACCAGCGAATTTAGTACAGCTGCGTTTTCCACCGAGCGAGAGCGTGTCTGAAAATGACACTATCCCCCGCCCACAGCGTCCGTCTGCCACAACCTCCCGTATGTCACAACTCGAACTTCAATATCTCACAATTCTTTATCTTAAACGCCGAAAACTCCTCGTTCCCCATATCTTCAAAATATGACTTTACCATTCTTGCAATTCCATTGTGTGCAACTAAAAGATATGTTTTATCGGGCTGTGCCTTAATTTCGTCAAGCAGATTATATATACGCTGTGCAAGATGAAGCATTGTCTCTCCTCCATCAAAACTACATATGAAATTGCATTTGGCTTTTGCAAATTCTTCTCCATCTCTTGGTGTTGATTCGTATTTACCGAAATTCTGTTCCTTAAGTCTTATCTCTTCGCGCGCTGGTATTCCTGTAATCTCAGATACATGAAGTGCTGTTGCTTTCGCTCTTATAAGTGGCGAATACAGGATTTCATCTATCTGTATTCCTTCTTCAAGGATCTTCTTTCCTAACTCTATTGCCTGTTCATGGCCTAAATCTGTGAGTGGTGAATCTGTTGCACCACATATCTTGTTCTCGACATTCCAGACAGTCTGACCATGCCTTGTAAAATACACTATTCCCATTATATTTCTCCTCTCCTGCCTTTTTGGACTTCATCACGCCTTCTCCCCGCTTCAACGTCCAATCTGCCACGCTTCGGCTTCCCTTTTGGACTTCATCATGCCTTCTCCCCGCTTCAACGTCCAATCCGCCACTCTTCAGCTTCCTTTTTGGACTTCATCACGCCTTCTCCCCGCTTCAACGTCCAATCCGCCACACTTCGGCTTCCCTTTTGGACGTCCTTGTGCCTTCCCTACACGCTAAAGTCCACTCACCCCCGATGAGCTTGCGACATCGGGAGGGGCAGCAACGTAAGCAGCGGGCGGGGGGATAGTGTTAGTTTCAGACCGTTGGAAAACGCCTGCACTTAATGAGCTGGAAGCCGCATTTTATGCGGCTAACCAGCGAATTTAGTACAGCTACGTTTTCCACCGAGCGGGAGCGTGTCTGAAAATGACACTATCTCCCGCCCACAGCGTCCGTCTGCCACAACCTCCCGTATGTCATAACTCAATCCCCACCAAATCCTCCTTCTCGAGCATCGCCAATATATTCTTATCAACATCCTTAAGCCCCACTATCCTGCTAGCCTGATTAGATATCGCTTTCTCAAGATAGTTTCTTACATCTCTTGCATTGGCATAACCTTCTGGTTTGTTGGCGACACGCTCTGTGAAAAATCTTCTGGCTTCTTCGAGTGCATCTCTTGATAACATGTATTCCTGCTTCTTGCAGTTATTTATAAGTATCTCTACTTCTTCCTCGGCTGTGTAATCCTCAAAATTGATGAATTTATTGAATCTTGAACGCAGTCCCGGATTGGAATCTAAGAATTCCTCCATAAGTTCTGTATAGCCTGCTACTATCACAACTAAATCATCTCTGTGGTCTTCCATTCCTTTTAATAATGTATCTACAGCTTCCTGCCCGAAGTCTCCCTGCCCTTTGCCATTGGTAAGTGTATATACTTCATCTATAAAAAGAACTCCACCAAGCGCAGACTCTATTACTTCCGCAGTCTTGGATGCAGTCTGTCCTATATATCCGCATACCAGCCCTGACCTGTCTACTTCTACAAGATGACCTTTGGATATTGCCCCTATTGCCTTATATATTCTGGCAAGCAGTCTTGCAACTGTCGTCTTTCCTGTTCCAGGATTTCCCATGAATACAAGGTGTTTGTTGACGCTTGTCTGCTTCATTCCCATCTGCTCACGCATTTTCTGGACTTTAAGAAGATTAATAAGTGCATTGACATCTTCTTTTACTGCAGTAAGTCCTGTCAGTGAATTAAGTTCTGCAATTAGTTCATCTGCGTCCGGCTCTTCGTCATCCGCTGTCTCTGCCTGTATTGCCGCACTCTTGTAATCAGGACGCAGAAGACCATATGATTTAAGATTCTCATCTAACATTACACAGTATGATGATAAAACATTTATCTCAACCTCGGTACTTCCAGTATTCGCAGCCAGATATTCCTGCCCAAGCTTGCGGTAGGTTTCTGCCAGCGTACGTGCCTCTTTATTGTCGTATCTATCGTTCTTAATCTTGTGACCGGCATTGGCTAATATGAAATACTTAAATGTCTCCGGCACTCTTGTGATATATCCTGCACCAAGCATGTTGCGGTTCTTGATATCAGCCGCCATTGACGCACTCACATCGAATCCCAGTTTTTTCTTTATAAATGCTTTCTCTTCCTCACCATATCTTCCATCTGTCATTGATATGTATATAAGAAAATGTAACAGCTCTTTCTTAAGATTGTCGCGAAGCTTCACATTTCCAGTCAGTTTTACAACACCATTCTGTTCTATGTAATCGCACATTTCATAACATAAATTAATCGAATCCATCATATCTCCTCTCATATAAAAAACTTTGTACACGCATATAACACAATCAGAAATATCACATTATACACTGTAAATGTAACAAAATATTTTCCTTTTCCATCTGGCACTTCATTGACATACTGCTTATATGATATAAGGCTAGCCATTGAAGCTATCAGTGTGCCAAGACCGCCAATATTAACTCCAAGTGCAAGGTTCTTTATATTATGCGTAAATCCTGACAGCAGAAGTGCCGCCGGAACATTGCTTATACACTGACTTGTAATGATTCCAACGCCTATTTCCCTGCCATCAGCAATACCTGATAAGAATAATGCAACCGGCTCTATCCTTCCCATATTGCCTGTAAATATGAAGAAGCCGACAAATGTTAATAACAACGCGTAGTCTGCTTTTAACAGCACATTTCTTTCTATTATAAATGTGGTAACAAGCACCAGTACTGTAAGTACATACCACGGAAGTACTCTTGCAACAACAAGTAATGCGATGATAAAAAGAATTGTATATAATAACACATTTACAGGTGCAGCTTTCTGACCTGAATTATCGTCTGTATCCTTCATGCTCACATCAGCATTTTTATTCTTTAAAAGCATTATTGAAATAATAAGAAGCGCTGCCGAAACAATTGTATATGGCAGAAGCCACATTATGAACTGACCTGCTCCCACCCCCGCAAGTCCGTATAGATACAGATTCTGCGGATTGCCAATCGGTGTAAGCATGCTTCCAAGATTCGCGGCTATTGTCTGCAACACAACAACCGGTATCATAAGCTCCCACCTGCCACACTGCTTAAGCATCATTATTGCAAACGGAACAAATGTTATCAGTGAAACATCATTGGTAATCAGCATGCTGCTAAAGAAACACAGTGCCACAAGTACGCTCACAAGCTGCCACATTTTCCGTGTTCTCACAAGAAGTGCATGTCCGATTTTTTCAAAGATGCCGTTATTCATGTAACCCTTTGTTATTATCATCAGACTCCACAATATTCCAAGTGAACGCCAGTCTATGTAACCGGCATATGCTTTGTCTGGTTTTATAAAAAACATTGAAACGATTGCAAGCACCCAGCTTATTGTAAGTACTGCATCTTTCTTTAAATAATTATAGATTCTCTTCATGACATTTTCTCTCTTAATATAGTAATTGCTTTATATTTTACAATATATTTTTTATTCTTTACAGTATTAGTTGTCAAATAAATTCTGTAAGTTTATAATAGAAAAAGTTTTGCATAGGAGAATCTATTAGATATGAAAAAATTATTAGACAAATGGATTAGTATTAGTCTCATTAAAAGAATTATTGGAGGACTGGCTCTTGGTATTATTCTTGGCCTGCTCGTTCCAAAGGCTTCCGGCATTGCTCTTTTCGGAAGCGTTTTCGTTGGCGCACTTAAGGCTATCGCACCGCTTCTTGTTTTCGTGCTTGTCATAAGTTCTTTATGCCATTCAGGAAAAAGTCATGGTGGCGTTATTAAAACCGTAATTATTCTGTACATGTTCAGTACCATTCTTGCCTCTGTAATCGCAGTATTTACAAGCAAATTATTTCCGGTTACGCTCACTCTGACAGAAGGCATTGAAGAAATGTCATCACCGGGAAGTATTGGTGATGTATTTAATTCTTTATTAATGAATATTGTTGAGAATCCTATTACTTCTCTTACTAAAGCTAACTATGTAGGTATTCTTGCATGGGCTGTTGTTATCGGTATTGCATGTAGACATGCCAAGGAATCTACCAAAGATATGCTTGTAGATATCTCTAATGGCCTTTCCAAGGTTGTTACCTGGATTATTAATTTTGCCCCATTTGGTATTATGGGACTTGTATTTGATACTGTGTCAAACAATGGTATGTCAGTATTTAAGGAATACGGAAAGCTTCTTATGCTTCTCGTTGGTACTATGCTGTTTATTTATTTTGTTACCAACCCTATTCTTGTTTTCTGGTGTACACACAAGAATCCTTACCCACTTGTATTCAGATGTTTAAAAAAGAGTGCTCTCACTGCATTTTTCACAAGAAGCTCTGCTGCCAATATTCCTATTAATATGAAGGAATGTGAGGATATGGGACTCGACAGAGATACTTACTCTGTTACTATTCCGCTCGGTGCAACTATTAACATGGACGGTGCTGCAATAACTATCACTGTTATGACACTTGCCGCAGCCAATACTTTAGGTATTACTGTTGATATTCCAAGCGCAATTCTTTTAAGTATTCTTGCAGCGCTTTCTGCCTGTGGTGCTTCTGGTGTTGCCGGTGGTTCACTCCTGCTTATACCTATGGCATGCTCATTATTCGGTATTCCTAATGATGTTGCAATGCAGGTTGTCGGAATCGGCTTCATCATCGGTGTTATTCAGGATTCTGTTGAAACTGCACTTAACTCATCATCTGACCTTTTACTTTCTGCTTCTGCTGAGTTCAGACAGTGGAGAAAAGAAGGCAGGGAAATTACTTATTAATATGACTAATGAAAAAATGTCTGGCATGCTGCACTACTGCGGCACACCAGACATTTTTAATAATTATTGGTTTCTTTATCTATTCTTAATTATGCTTACAACTGCCAGAACAGCATTTATTAGACACCATACTGACCAGATTACTAAGTCACTGTAATTGCCATATCCTGCAAATCCGAATACAGCGGCAAGTCCGAAAAGTACAATCAACGCTATATCGTGTCCCTTGCCAGTCTTATTTCTTGTAGCTATCGAAACAATTCCACCAGCAAGCATAAGTATTCCAACTATTACGCCGACACTTCCTGATATGCCACCATTGTCCTCAAGTGCATTAACTACTCCTGCGGCGCATGACTGAAACATAACTACTGCAAATAATATAATTGATAATATTCCTGATACCAGTTTCCAAACTCTCATCTTCTACTCCTCCTACTGAAGCTTTATTATTACTTTTTCGCTTGACCATATATTGGCTGTATATTCCAGTTCGATAGATTCTGCATCAACTGGAACTGCAAATACTACACTGAAGTTTATTTTACGACCAGTTGATAATGTATCCCCTGAGAACTCATTTACAGATGCGATAAAACTTTGATCACAGCTCTCATTATCTGCATAACAGCTAAAATCTGCACTACTTACATAAGCATCAGATTTACCGTTATTTTCGAATGAAAAATCTGCTTTGACATATTTTTTCCCATCACCAGGCTTGTAAAATCCATATGGATCATCGTAATCGGTAAAATCTGTATCTGCATCATTAACGGTACCCTTTAATCCATCTTTCTCAAAGCTTCCACCTACCATGACAACATTATCACTTTCTGTGCCTGTCTTGTCCGAAGCCCCACTCGCATTACTGTTATCTACGCTTGTGTCAGATCCACTTCCCATCGCCATTGCAGCAAATACTATCAGACACAGCAGTACCCCTATGTACTTCCTGATTCTTTTCATATGATTTCCTCCTCATATCATGTCTTTTTATAATAAAAACAGCCATCAGTTCTGCAATTATCTCAACAATAATATCCATCACATCAAATGTTCCCTTTACACATCCGGTAACCTGAAGGACTTCCATAATTGTCGAAAACATGCCTGCTATCACAAACATTTTCCATACATAAGCTGTTTTATTACCTGTAACCAGCATTAATGAAAATACCAGTGCATACGCCCACAGCATATCTGGCATATAACTACGCAAATTTACTACAAATGTGTTCTCCGTTCCAACATGCAGACTGACTCCAAGCAGACTGTCAATATTCTGTGCAAAAATGACTTGTGGGGAAGTCACATAGTACAGCAGACTGCCTGCCAGTATTGGAAGGGAAATATTTGCATATATAAACATCTTTTTCATATAATTGATGTTATCACAATGGTGGCTGCAAACCGTGTGCTGACAGCACAAAAAAACAGGATATAATATTGAATAGTCTCAACATATATCCTGTCTTTTTTATATTTACAAATATCCTATAATTGCCATAAATATTGCAAAAAAAGCTAAAAACATAAAACTAATCGTAAATGCATAACCAAATGTCAAAATAGTGCTTAATACATTTATCTTCTTCATTCCCGGAAGCTTTCTCCTTATATTAAGATAGTTGCCAAACCACATTGTCATTCCCATAAAGAGTACAAATACAGCTATCTTATACATTGTAAGTTCTCCACCAGTTACCGGTATTCCCGTTTTACTGTCCGTAACTGCAAAGCTTATTGTTAGCCATACAATAACCGCATACCATACTAGCGCAATCAGACAATACACGACATTCAGCCGTCTGAATCCCGGCAGCAGATATCTGCGCCATGAAGTATCAATATCGTAATTTCTTTTCTGGTATTTTCTGTACATTTTAACAATTGTATCTCTTATATTACGATAGGTTCTTACAACTGAAACAGTATTATCCTTACCAAATGCCGTTTCGGCTTTTTTCCTATTATCTTGTACTATACTATAATTTAACATATCAAGCACGCCACGAAGCTCTGCCGCTGACTGATATCTGTCCTTGGCGTCTACCATAAGGCATTTCTTAAGAATATCTGAAAATCTACACTCTGCAATTCCTGCTCCCGGCTTGTCACCTGTCATAATATAATTAATTGTTGCTCCAAGACCATATATATCAGTACGCTCATCAGACTGCCCGAATCCAAACTGCTCTGGTGCAGCAAAATACACGGTTCCCAGCATTCTGGTATCTTCATTCTTATCTGCATTAACATGTCTTGCCGCATTAAAATCTATAAGATTCACATGTCCGTTTTTTTCAATAATTATATTAGATGGTTTAATGTCTCTGTGGACAATTGCCGGCTCTAACTGATGCAGTCTCACAAGAACGTCCGCAAGCTGGACTGCTATTTCATAAGCCTGTTCCGCGTTTAATAATCCATGCTCATCTAATACCTGCTTAAGGCTCCTGCCCTGCACATACTCCTCAACTACTATAAGCTTTCCATCATCAGCAACACATTCCTTTACCGCAGGAACGCCCTCAATTCTTATAGAGGCAAGCTGCTCATATACATCATGCGAATATATATCAAGTGTCTTTTTAACGCAAAGCTCACTGTTTCTTATATCCTGCACAAGCACTATATTCTTTTTTTCATCAAGTACTGTCAGTTCCCTGTAAAATGACAGCCTGCTCTCTTCTTCTAAAGTCATATTTTCATCCTTATTGTAATTTAGTGTTTATTATTATACACTATATCAATAGAAAATGTGTACTCTATTGTGAAAGGCGGAATTAATAATGAACGAAAAAACGACTTATGAACTTGATAAAATCTTAAGTTCAGTTGAGCCTGAACATTTTAACAGATACCGTAATGAAGAGGATACTGACTCACAGATGTCTGTCAGCGAATTCTTTAACTGGTATATAGGAAGCCACGGACTTCAATTAAGTGATGTTATACGACAAAGTGATATTCCTGCTAATTATGCATACGGAATCCTTAATGGCAATCGAGCCAACCCAAGCCGTGACAGAGTAATTGCGCTCTGCATTGCATGCCATATGAATCTTACTGATACCAACCGTGCGTTAAAAACAGCAGGCTTAAGCCCGCTGTATTCCAAGGTCAGCCGCGATGCTGCAATTATAATTATGATTAACAAATGTGAATATGACATTGGAATTATTAATGAATTTCTGTATGGACATAATCTCAATATTCTTTCTACATCTAGCAACAAGGAGGCTTAACTATGAACATAATTGACTCTCACATTCATATATGCCGCTGCATCAATGGATTTGGAAACAGCGGAGAAATGCAGGCTATAGGCGGAGGTTACGCAAGCTACGCTGATGGCACTATATTCCAGATGATACCAGAGTGTCTCGGTGAATATGATGTAACTCCGGAAGCGGTTCTTAAGGTTATGGACGAGGCTGGTGTTTCCAAGGCTGTTATGCTTCAGGGCAATTTCTTAGGACCGCAGAATCTCTACACTTATGAGGCTGCAAAGAAATATCCTGACCGTCTTGCTGCAGCAGCTACTTACGACCCATTCTGCAGAAATGTTGATTCTATAAGAAAGCATTTGTTTGAAGACCTCGGAATTAAGATTGTAAAATTTGAAGTAAGTACTGGAAGCGGTCTTATGAGTTATCATCCTACTATTCCCCTTGATGGTGATGTTATTGAGGAATTGCTGTCATATGCTGAAATGCATCAGAATACTGTTGTGTTCGATATCGGCCGCTACCCTGCCGAGTGCTGGCAGCCAGAAGCCCTCGCCCGCGCAATTAAGAGACACCCTGACACGCAGTTTGTTGTGTGCCATCTGCTTGCCCCAAGAGGTCTTGTTCAGGAAGATGTCTGGCTTAAAGGAATGGAGGCACTCACGCTTGACAATGTTGTATTCGACCTTGCAAGCCTTCCTTCTAATCAGGGTAAAGACGCCATATACCCTTATCCTGACGCAATCCATTATATTAAACGCGCCATCGAACTTGTCGGAAGCGACCGACTTATGTGGGGAAGCGACCTGCCTATGAATCTGTGCAAGGACAGCTACAGACACCTTATTGATTACATTGTCTTAAGCAATGAAATATCAACACCTGACAAGGAAAATATCATGGCTGCTACTGCAGCTAAAGTATATTTCAAATAATCCACATATTTAATATATCCCTCAAAAGCACTGTTTACCTGCTTTTGAGGGATTTTTATATTCTCCTGTTGACATATTATGCATATCATGTTATATATACTACGACAGATGTACTACGGCTATCGTAGTATCGCCTGTCGTAGTAATTATCATTTATTTAATATTTATTATCAGGTGAATCATCACCTTCAATTAATTCGAAGGGAGGAATATGCATGGCTGGCATCAGCAGCGACATTATACGAGGCTACAACGATACAATTATCCTGTATCTTCTGCTTGATAAGCCATCTTATGGTTATGAGATTTCTAAGCAGATTAAGGCCATGACCAATGAGAAATATATCGTTAAAGAAACTACTCTTTACTCAGCATTTACACGAATGGAAAAGAACGGATATATCACTTCTTTCCCCGGTGTAGGCGATAATGGCGGAAAAAAGCGCACCTATTATCAGATTACTGACGAAGGACGGCTGTATTATCAGTCAAAATGTGAAGAGTGGGCTCTCACTAAAGAAGTTATTGAAAAATTTATTGTGAAGGAGAATTAATGTATGGATACTATTAAAAGTTATCTTGAAACTATGTTTGCCAATCTCCCCGCAACTACTGAAGTTTTAAAGGCTAAAGACGAATTGTGGGGCATGATGGAGGACAAATATAATGAACTTATCAGTGAAGGTAAAAGCGAGAATGAGGCTGTAGGCACTGTTATCTCAGAATTCGGCAATCTTGACGAACTCGCAGAAACTCTCGGACTTAACAGACAGTCTTCTGCTCCTGTTGATAACAGACGCACTTTAACACAGGATGAAGCCAGAAGCTTTGTAAGTGCCGGCAGCCGACATGCATTTCTGACTGCATTAGGGGTTTTCTTATGTATTTTCTCAGTAGTTCCAGCGGCAGCCTGCAGTGCATTTCATAATAATTTTCTCCAGACAATGGGCACTGTTGCTCTGTTTATTATAGTTGCCTGCGGTGTTGGCATATTTATAATAACCAATTCTTTAATGAATAAATACGACTATATTAAGAAACACGAATGTATCATCGATTATGCCACTGTCGGATATGTGCAGGATAAGAAGGAACAGCTTCGCAACATTTCTATTGTGTGCCGCACTCTGGGAATTATTATGTGTATCATAAGCTTTGTCCCTGCTGCTGTTTTTGACACAATCCCAATACAGGGACTTGACGATATCGGCGGTGCAGCAATGATTTGTATAGTAAGTGTCGGCGTATTCCTTATTGTTTTCGGTTCAATGGCTGAGACTTCATGTAAGACTTTACTTGCTCTTAATGGTGACAATGTAGCCGGCAGCTATGTTAAGAAGGAGAATAAAGAAGTCAGATATATTAACAATACTGCAACAACTATTATGTCTGTTTTCTGGCCTACCGTTACATGTATATATCTGTCAGTCAGTTTCATCACATTTGCATGGGCTTTAACATGGGTTATATGGCCTGTTGCGGCTGTAATACATGCTATATTTAAGAGTATACTTAAAGACGATTCCAGGGAGGTGTAATTATGAAGAAACGAATTTATCTGTCAATTATATATTTTATTACACTTATATGCATAATTATTGGCGTTCTTGGTAATGTATTTAACATTTCTCCTTTTACACGCATGACTATGGCATCCAGTGGCAAATATATTGAAAATTCTTCTATTTATGATAATGTGTCAGACATATCTGTTGATATGAATCTTGGCAGTGTTGAGATTAAGAAAGGCAACAAGCTTGAAGTTATCTATACAGGTGCTGAAAAGTTTAAGCCTGCTGTATCTGTTTCTGGAACTTCATTAAATATTGAACAACATGTAAAAGTACATCTTATGACTAATATCAAAAACTCAGACTGCACACTTACAATTACTATTCCTGACAATATCAGTCTTAATTCTATTCAGGCTGACCTTAATATGGGTGATATGGATGTTAACAATATACATGCTTCTTCTGCTGATTTCTCTGTTGATATGGGTTCTCTTAAGATCGTTGATTCTGCCGTTAAGAATTTAACTGCTGATAACAATATGGGCGATATTAAGCTTACAAACTGTGACAGTGATGTCCTTAACCTTTCTGTCGATATGGGTTCTCTGAAAATAAGCGGTATGGATATTGATAAATACAGTGCTAATCTCTCTGTAGACTTAGGCGACATCAAGGTTAATGATTCTACTTATTCTCACAGCTATACTAATAATGCCGGCAGCGGTAAAAGTATAAATGCTGATGTTAATATGGGTGATATTAAGATTAACAGGTAACAAAGAACCGGGCCGCAAGAAAATCCAACAAAGGATTCTCTCCGACCCGGTTCTTTGGCTTGTTTATAGTTTTATTAGATTTTAGCGTATCAGTTATCTTACATTCTTAATCTTACGTCTGCCTGTTACTGCTGCCCCTGCTGTTAAAGCAAGTACAACTGCTACGATGTAAGCCATCATGTTGTTAGAATCACCAGTCTTAACATTTGATACAGATGTATCTGATGTACCTGCATCAGTTGTGTTGCCAGACTCTTCTGAAACAGAAGGTGTACCTGCATCAACCTTTACTAATGCATTGATTGCTGCTGTAAGATGCTCTGTTGCCTCATCAACATCTGCCTGATATTCTGCAACTGCAAGTGCATCGACTGCTTCCTCATACTCGAGTTTCATAGCTGCCCAGGATTCTGCTGTGTAATCAGCTTCATTAAGTGCATCTGCTGCTGCAATAGCTGCTGAAAGCTTAGATGTATCACTTACAGGTGCTTTAACCTTAACGATATTAGCATCAGTTGCTTCAAAATCAATTGTAGTATCAGTATATCCTAATGCATATACAGTAAGTGACCAGTAACCTGTTCCATCATATCCTGCTGGTAACTGGCAGCGTGCTGAATCTGTAAGTCCAAGCTGGATTCCCATTGATTTGTGCATCCAGTTATCTGCTGCAAATTTAGTACCATATGTAGCAACTACATTTGTTCTTGTTGCATCATTTCCATAGTATGTCCACTTAACAGCCTGCATCATAGCACCTAATGCGCCATAACCATCGCCATTAATATCAACTCTTAAGAATTCACCGTATGAACCTGTAGCATCTTTTACTGTAGATGTAATGTTAGCAGCTACGCTGATATCCTGCTCTGCAAATGATTTGCCATTGCCAGTCTTTCTTGCAGAGAATGAATATGTTCCATCTGCATTCTTAACTGCTGTCTTAAGTCCGTTAGTATCTGCATTAACTGCAGCTGTATACTCATATGAGCTAAGCTTGTTCTCACCAAATCCACCGTATAACTTTTCTCCATTCTTGACAACTCTGTAATGCTGCTCAAAATCAGCAAGATCAGATGTCTTAACCTTAACCGGAACATACTTAATACCAGTTACTTCATATGATACTAACTTTGTTGTTGTACCATCAGCATTAGTAATTGTGCCTCTGCTGTATGAAAGCTGTGTACCATCTGTAAGTATCATCTGCTTTCCATCACTACTCCAGCCGGCAAGCTCATACTTCTTACCATCTTCTGTATCAATTGTTGCCATACACTGGTAGCTTCCTCTGTGAAGACCATGATTGGTTGTAGCTCTTGTTACTGTATCAAAAGCGCCCTTATCATATTCCCCTTTTGTATCCTTCTCATTAGATGATGTTACATCTCCTGCGTTATATACGCCCTCGTTAGCCCAGTATTCCTGCCATGTAAGTCCAGCATATACATATGAATACTCATCATCTGCTGCATGTGTATCAGACACAAGAGCAGGGAGTGCTGTAACAGCAAGAACAGTAGCGGCTGCAACAGCAGCAATCTTAGTAAAAATGTTCTTCCTCATAAATCCTCCTTGTTTTGCGAAGCAAAATCCGAACCCATTGGTGAGGAGAGGAATTTTGCCTCCTTATAATTTTTTCTATTACAAATCTGCTCTACTTCTTAGCCGATTTATAAGCATAGTAAAATGCCTTCTTTATGGCATTGCTCGATTTAGTAGCACCAGATACACTGTCAACGCCTGATGTACTCTGATTTGCAAGAAGCTGTGCAGGAACCTTTGCATTTGCCATATTAAAATACTGCACATCCTGCGCACCCGCTTCTGATTCAGCAGTAACCGATGTAATCGTATCTCCTGATATGACTATTATAACCGTTACATTGTAGTTATAAGTCTCACACACAGCAGAACCTGTATAAGTTCCATCTGCTTTAAATGTTGTATTAGCTGGTGCGTCACTGCCTGAACCACCGCTCAGCTCTCCACTATTGTCAGAACCATTATCTGGCTGAGCTGACTGATTACCACTGTCAGAACTATTACCTGATGAATTACCAGAAGCATTATCCAAACCGGAATTATTGCTATTTCCCGACACTTCATTTCCTGCACCGCCAGTCTGTGAGTCTGACTGTCCATCTGATGAAGCTGATTCTTCCAGACTCTCTTGTGTTGTTCCTTCGGCATCTGTCTTAGCCGTACTGCTCTCAATCTCTTTGACCATTGCTGCAACTGTCTCTTCGTTAAAGAAATCGTTCCATTCCTCATTGTCTTCCGATGCCGACACTGTCTTTCTTCCTGCAAAGCATAAAAATGTCATAACTACACATAAAACCAATGCAAGTCCATACAGAACAGCGTCTGTTGTCTTTTGGTATGTCTTTCCGGCTCTTGCTGCCTTTACTGATACAGCCTTTGCTATTCTCATAGCTGCATAGCCTAAGAAAACTATGCTGTAGATAACTACATTTGCAATATACATGCCAAGTCCAAGTCTCGCATAAGGTATGTTAATGAGCATAATGTGAACATACATAAGACCATAAAACACATATGCTGTGCGCTGTAACTGTTTCCACTTCTTAGCCTTCATCTTCTTTCTTACAGCCTGAAATGAAGTTACTGTAAGCACAATCATTATTATGATAAGCACAAGGCTTATTATTGCTGCTGTAAACTGTGTTGCTGATAATGCCTCCGGCTTAATAAAAAGCATTTTAAAATATGTTATTCCATATGTGAAATTATGACACAGGACAAGTATTGCCGCTGTAATTGACAATTCACCTCTTATCTTCATAAGCGGTGCAATCAGCTTGCTGCCCTTAGGAAGTGCACCTGCGTACATTACTGCAACAAACATTGCCGTTCCAAGAGAACCCTTTGCAAATATCCCCAATATATTATTCTTTAAGAATAAAGGCATTGGCAGAAATCCAATCAGAAATACTGCAATAGAGATTACCGCTGCCCCTATATAGTAGATACCTGCGTGTTTTTTAAGTGAATCTTTAAGAAAATATATGAATAAAGATACGATTATAAGTGATATTATTAATAACATGTCTGCTCCTTCGGGTCTTTATATCCAAGGTTAGTTTCCATAAACAAAAGTAATTTCTTCTATCTTTAATTAGTTTTTTCTAACTGTTCTATAGAATATATTTTAGCCCCTGCATTTGTCAATACAGACTGTTAATAATAATTCTCATTAAGGCTGTATGGTAATTATTTCCGTGTTCATATTTGTTGAAAAACTGTCAGCTATTCCCTCTGACACATATACTCTGCTTCCATCATAAAGTATCATCTCAAAATCAAGCGAGCCGCTTCTATACAGCTCTTTCGCACCATCAAGCCCCATTACAAAAAGCGCAGTTGATAATGCATCTGCTGTTGTTCCGTCAGAGCATACAATTGTAACCGAAGTCAGGTCGCTCTCTGATGGATAACCTGTCTGTGGGTCTATAATATGATGGTATACCTGTCCGTCCTGCTCAAAATATCTCTCATATCCACCTGATGTTATGACAGCCTTATCAGCAGTGCTTAATACGCCAAGATAACTGCTTTCACTGTCAGGATTCTGTATGGCGACCCTCCAGTCCGAGCCATCGCTCTTTCTTCCAAGCACCTGCACATTGCCTCCAAGATTAATGATTGCTTGCTCTATGCCGCAGTCCTTCATAATCTGAATCACCCTTGAAGAAGTATAACCTTTGGCAATTCCACCAAGGTCAATGCTTGCACCATCTGACAATGTCACCTGCTGCCCGTTAACCTCCACATTTGTATAAGAAACATGCTTAAGTACCTCTGCAATCTCGCTGCTTTTAGGCACTCTATAATTCTTGGTGGTAAATCCCCACAGTTCCATAACCGGGTATATCGTAATATCGAAAGCACCTTTAGTTTCTTTAGATACCTGCATTGCCCTGTTCATTATAAATGCGGTTTCTTCCGATACTTCACCGCTTCCATTTTCATTTATCTTAGTAACATCACTGTCCTCATTTCCTACCGAAAACATTGCATCAAGCCGGTTAATCTCCTGAACTGCTTTACTTACTGCTTCCTCTGAATTGCTGCCATATGCAGTAAGCGACATATATGTATCCATTGCAAATATTTCCTGTGTACTCTGGACTGTATCGTCCTTCTCTGGCTTGCTGCCTCCACATGCTGTCAGAACAACCGCCGCAAGAATTGCTGTAATTCCTGCCAATATATACTTTCTGATATTATATTTCATGCTTTTAAGTTTTATCCTCCATCTTATACTGGTTAGTCCTATAAAACTTTATAGCATAATAATTAAAATGTCAATCACATACGGTCACACATTCACTACGCAAAAACACCCGCAATATAATTGCGGGTGCTCCTGTAAAGAAAATTTTTATGAAATTAGATATCTTTTCTTCTTCTCATGTATACTGCTACCATTCCAAGCAATGCACAAAGGCTTGCTGTAGTTAATGCGGCATACATTCCTGCATGGCTCATATCGCCTGTCTTAACTGTTGTATCTGCTCCTGTTGAAGTTCCTGTTGAATCATCTGGTTTCTCTGCCGGATTCTCGTTATCTGATGGATTTCCTTCAACATATTCAGGGTTCTGGTTGTTCTCACCTTCCCATGTAATATCTAAATTATGAAGCATTGTTGTATTCTGCCATCCACCAGTTCCTGTTGTTCCTGTATGCTGTATTGCAACACCGCCAAAGCTGTTAGCTGCGATATCTGCTGTAAGGTCAACTACATGAGGATATCCCTTAGCTGCCTGATCTGCGAGCTGTTCTGTTGGTGTCTCAACATGAGCAGTGAGCTTATTACCTTCAGTCTTTAAACTAATTGTACATCCTGTTACATAGCAGCTTGCAATTACTTCATCAGAGATTTCTGTTACTGCTCCATTGTCATATTTTACAAGTACAAATGTTACAGCATTAGATGACGCTTTAGTTCTTATTATTCTTAATCCGTATCCTGTAAGTGTAGATGTATCGAACTTAAGAAGTACATCCATATACTGTCCTGCACTACCAAATCCCTGACCTGCTGTCTTAGCCGGGTCAACTACAAGCTTAAGTGACATATCACCATATGTTCCTTCTACTGGTGTATACATAAGTCTTGAACCCTGTGTTCCCTGATATAATCCTGCTCCTACACAGCCATTACCTGTTACTCCGTATACCCATGGCTCTTCTGTATCTGCTCCCTGCCATTTTCCAAAGCTTTCTGTATCTGCCGGACGGTTATAATCTACTGTCCAGAAGCCAGCTTTGATTTCTGACTGCTTTGTATTAGGGAAGTTAGAGAAATCTGTAGAAAGGTTCTTGCTTCTTACATCTTTCACTCCGATTGCCTTGTCATATACTGTATTTACTGGTGTTCCATAATCACTTCTGATGTTCTTAGATTCTACCTTAGCCATGATGTAATATCCAACATCACCTGCTGTTAACTTATATGTATATTCTGGTGAATCGTTTCTTGTTACTGCTACAAGTACCTTATTGCTTCCCTCTGCGTCTGTACATCTGTACCATGAGATTGCAGACATGTCTTCTCTGCTTCCTAAATCAAGTGAGTAATCTACTTTAAGACTACCCTGTCCGTCATTAGTAATAACTGGTGTCTTGATATACTCTGGTGCATCAAGTTTGCTTGGCTTTACAGTAATTCCAACTGCTGCTTCAAGACCTGACTCTGTAGATGCATTTATAATGACCTTCTTAGCTGCATCATCATTATTAGTACCTTCTACTTTGCATGTTCCGTCACCATTATCTGTTAACTTCACATATGCCTTATCTTCGTCTGATACGCTGTATGTTATCTTCTGTGTTGTATCATTAGTTCCATAGAAGTAGTTAACTGTTCCTCCAACTGAAGCTGTTTCTTTTCCAGATTCAATCTCTGAAACATCTGATTTTATTGTAAGCTGTGTTGCAACTGCTTCCTGCCCTGCTGCAGCTATTACATCTTTAACTCCTAATGGATCCCAGTCGTCAGTGCCCTTTAAAAGATTATATGTATTGTAATATGTTTTGCCACCTGATACTACCTTGTAGGCATTAAGCACTGATTTTCCTGTCATATCAACGGTTTCTTTAGCACCTTCTCCGCCGATTGTGATATTCTTTCCATTATGTATGATGTTACTCTGGTAACATTTTAATGAATCAGATGGGAATTTTGTCCATCCCATTGTTATAGGCACACTTAAATTACTGTTATATACACAGTCTACTGCAGTTATTGTACCGCCTTCCTTAGTAAAGAACTGTGTTGGTTCTGCCTCTACATTTAATATCTTACAATTAAATGTGCAGCCTAAGAATGTTGAACCAGTATTATAAGATGAATATAATGGTCTGTTTCCATAGAAATCAAAATCACATCCTACATATACAGCATTTCCATTAAGAGCATCATCAGTACTTTCAAAATGACAATTATTGTAAAGATTTCTTGAAGCACCACTGATTGGGACAAGGTTAAGTCTGCTTATGAAGTTGCAATTATCTGCAAACATTTTGTCACCAGACATATCAGCAAGCTGTGCCTGAGTGATTGTATCTGTTCTCTTTGCCTGATTAAGTTCACTCATAAGTGGATAATCAAGGTCAACACTACAATAATTACCTATTGTTATATTCTTAACTGTGAGTGCGCCACTGCAGTTGAATCTGAACATTGTATAGTTACCGTTAGAAGCATGTGACTGTCCTCTGTTTCCAGCTAATACAACATTATCAGGATTTCCTGTAAGACCTTTGATAGTAAGATAATCTGAATTAACAACCATTCCATAAGGTACTGAATATCCTTCTGTCTTCTGTACTGTATCTGTTGCTGCCGGATCATCTATCCAGTATACATATGGTGCAACATATACTGTCATTGGATTGTCTGCTGTTCCATTCTTTAATGCGTCTGCTGACAATGCCTTAGTAATGTCGTTATATACATATGGGTACTGGGCAGCAAGCTCGTCTGATAACGAACCATCAACATATATGGCTGTCTCCGACAACTGGATTGTCTCGCCCTGATACTTAATGTAAGTTCCACCGAATTCAACCGGATCAGAACTGTCGATTGGTGTGTAACCTTCTAATGTTTTGTTGATGTCTTTTACTGCTGAATATCTCATAGCTGTTACTCCTGTTTCCTGTGCAAATGCATAGTATCCCTGTAATGGAACTAAGTTACCTGTAACAAGTACGCCGGTCATAACACTGACGGCAACAGAAGCAATAATTTTGTTTCTTCGTATCATATTATTCCTCCTTATATTAAATTGTTTCTGCTTCTTAAGATGCTTTCATTATATTCACATTGTATTTTTATATATACAAAAAAACAGCACGAAATCTTTCAAAATCAAAAAAATATGTAAAAAATCAGTAACATTTTCTCTATAAACGACCTATAATCAACATGTGATTTTGCTTCGTAAGATATTATTTATATACCTAGGAGACGGCAATGTACCATTTTATTAATGACAATTTCAACACGGATATTGCTACTGTGCCACCATCTTATAAGATGAAACATTTTCATGAACATAACAGATGGGAGCTGATGTTTATATATTCTGGTTCCTGCACACTTTATGTAGGTGATGAAATATATATGTTAAATCCGGGCGGACTTGCTCTTATTTCACCAGATACAGCCCATATGACTACTTACCTTGCAGGAAGTGACCATACAAGATATGTGCTATATTTTAATAATGATGAATTAAAGTGGATTGCTGATGATTCTTCTCTGGATATAGAAAGCATTTTTCATAAACATCCTGTTATCCATATACCAGAAAGACGACTTGATTATATATCATCAATTATCCAGAAGATTTCTTATGAACACAATGGTGTAGATAGTCTGTCTTTATCTTTCATACATTCTTATTTTCATGAACTTATACTTTTTATTCTGCGTTGTCAGATGTACGAAGATAATGTTATTACGAAAATGGATACAGGTAATGAACTTATCCAGAAGGTTATTGAATATATTATCGAGAATTATCACAATGACATAACTATGGCTGCTACTGCCGAACTTTTTAATATGAGTGAATCGAGCCTTTCCAAGAAATTTAAGGCTTTTACAGGCTTCAGATTCAGAGAGTATCTTATTAATGTAAGAACGCACGCAGCAGCAGACCTTTTAGTCAACACCAGCCTCTCTATTACTGAGATTGCTGACAAATGCGGTTTCGCCGACAGTAATACTATGGGCGGCACATTTAAAAAAATCATGGGCGAAGCGCCCGGAAGCTACAGAAAGAGCCACTAATTATTTTTTTATTTTAAAATGGAGGTTATTATGGCAGATTTTATTTTACTTGATGAAGATTTCTCTGATTTTCCTATTGGTGAATTCCCTTATGATAAGAATCATTCGGCAATGGGTGAGTATCATTTTATCCATTATCCTG